>Ga0209200_1000140_pt1 | contig 82135 bp, 65 predicted proteins | sample AD_UKC033_MetaG_FD_184406 | JGI IMG/M metagenome (GOLD analysis project Ga0209200, IMG submission 184406) | Active sludge microbial communities of municipal wastewater-treating anaerobic digesters from USA - AD_UKC033_MetaG (SPAdes) (version 2) | ecosystem: Engineered > Bioreactor > Anaerobic >...
GAAACTGGCGCGCCAGACTACGCGAGACCCTGCCCCCGCCCGCCAGAACCTCGCTCGGCGACAGCAGGCGCACGTGCTGCGCGTGGCTGGCACCGACCGCGCGGGGCAGCACAAAGAGGATCTCCGTCCCCAGCTCACTTAGCGCGCGCGTCAGCCCGTAGCACGCTGTTCCCAGCCCTCCCGATATGAAAGGGGGGAACTCCCAGCCTAGCATCAGAACTCTCATGGGCCTCGCCTACATCGAACCCACATACGCCGACCACCATCGACGCGCTTCACCGCGTGCACCAGTGTCGAGCGCGCCGCCCCCGCTGCGCCCGTGCCCGCGGCGCCACCCCGGTTGCAGTTCGATCATCTAAAACAATCAGGACCCGGCACGGGCCCGCAGCCCGCACCGCCCTGAGATTCCACCTGGCTCACTCACCGGCCCCATCGCCCGCCGCCGGGCGCCGCGACTACCCGCCCACCGGCGGGTGAAAGTCTAACCGCACCAAAACCGGTGTCAATCCGAATCCGCCGTGTCATGCCCGCCAGGTGTAATCGTGACCGCGCAAACATTGTACGGCCACCACCCGCTTTTCCCACGGCAGGCGAGCAGAACCCGCGTTTCCCGCGCCGCGGCTCAGTATGGGCAACCACCGTCGATTCCTCGTTGCGGCGAGGTACTCGGTCCGCGGTCCCAATCCGACACCAGCTCCACCACAAGGTCCACGACCCGCGCGGCCAACTCCACCTTGCTCCCCCGAATGACCTCGGACCAGGTCCCCCCCGCCCGGAGGAGCTGAATCTCGCCCGACTCTGACCCAACGGTGGCAACCCCATTCAACACCAGCGCGTCACAGTTCTTCTGGCGGAGCTTCACTTCCGCCCGCCGGCGTTCGTCGTGATCCTCGAGCGCAAAACCCACCAGCACCCGTTTCCCCTTCCTACGACCCAACTCCGCGCAAATGTCGCGCGTGGGCGCGAGTTCCGGTCGCCAACCGCCGGAGCGCTGCATTTTTTGTTTACTTGGTTCAACGGGAGTGTAATCACATACCGCCGCTGCCATTACAGCCGCGTCGCACTCCTCAAAAGCGCGGACGGCAGCCTCCAGCATCTGCACCGCACTAACGATGTGCTCGACACGGACTCCCTGGGGTACCGGAAGCGACACCGGCCCGGTCACCAGCACCGCTTGGTAGCCCCGGCGAACGGCTTCGGCAGCGATGGCATAGCCCATTTTTCCAGTCGAAGCATTTGAAAGATAACGTACAGGGTCGAAGTACTCGCGCGTCGGTCCGGCCGTAATCAGAATACGCATGCGAGTGCCTCCCTGAACTATACGCCGGCTGGCTCCGGAGCGATCGCGTAACCGGTGGCGATTAGCGACTCTGTACCCTACTCCGGGCCCGCCGCAACGGCACGGGCGGGGTACTGAGCCGACCTGGATGCTCCCCTAGATAGGACCGTGGCGCCGGCCCGGATCCCCCGTACCGGCGCTCAGATGACTCAAGCGGGGCTGCGGTGACGCTTCGGCGGCTGACCGCGCAGCGTGGCCACAACAACCTCGAGAATCTCGCTCACCTCAGCCATGCGCCCCACGCCGACCTCTCGACACGCCAGCCAGCCCTCACCCGGGCCGACGAACGTGCAGCCCGGCAAGCGTCGTAGACGTTCAACGTTTTCCTGCACGACGGGGTGGGTCCACATGCGGGTGTTCATACCCGGCGCCAGGATAAGCGGGGAGTCGGCACTGAGCAGCAGGGTGCTCAGCAGGTCGTCGGCGATACCGGCCGCCAGCTTGCCGATGATGTTGGCCGTCGCCGGGGCAATCACGAAAACGTCCGCGGCCTCCGTGACGCCGATGTGCTGGGCCTCATACGGAGTGTCGCGCCCCCACAGACTCGTCAGGACGGGCCGCCCGCTGAGCGTCCGGAACGTCAACGGGGCCACGAACTTCCGGGCGGACCCGGTCATGGCCACCGTCACACCCGCTCCGCGCTGCACCAGACGCGACACGAGTTCGCCGATCTTGTAGGCGGCGATCCCGCCGCAGACACCGACCAGTACCACGTAGTCCTGCAAGTCGCGGGTAGGCGCCGGCTCAGATGTCGCTGTCATCCATCATCTCCGGCGGGGCTTCCACCAGTTCGAGCTTTCCCGCGAGGATTTCCTTGACGACGATTTCCATCTCGGTGAGCCCCTCGGCCTCCACCATGGGGCGGGCCCCCTGCATGAGCTCGAGCCAGCGTCGCTGGATCAGCACGGTGAGTTTGAAGCGCCCGCCCAGCTTGTCGATGACGTTGTCGTGTCTGAGTGCCTCGATCATGAGTGGCTTTGCTCCGCGTGAATGATCTGTTCCACCTGCGCGATGGTGGCTTCCAGCACGTCATTGATGACGAAATACCGATAGCAGCCGCTGTCCCGGGCGACGGCGATCTCGCCGTCCGCCTTCGCCAGGCGTCGGGAGATCTGCTCCTGGGCCTCGGTGCGGCGCCCTTCCAGCCGGGCCCGCAGCGACTCCAGGTCCGGGGGCAGCACGAAGATGCAGATGGCGTCGGGCACCTTGCGGGCCACCTGGATGCCACCCTGCACGTCGATCTCCATGATCACGTACTGCCCCTGGTCGACCGCATCCTGCACGGGCCGCCGCGGCGTGCCATAGCGATGACCCACGTACTCGGCAGTCTCCAGGAACTCATCGGCCACCTCGCGCCGCTCGAACTCCTGCGGGCTGATGAACTCGTAGCTCTGCCCGCTGATCTCACCGCCGCGCGGGGGCCGCGTGGTGGCGGACACGCTCCACACCGCGCCCGGCAGACGTCGCAGCAGCGCGTTGCAGATCGACGTCTTGCCGGTGCCGGAAGGCCCGCTGATGACGATGACGCGCCCCCGCCGGCGCGACGGTTCGGCTCCCGCGTTACTCGACATTCTGCACCTGTTCCCGCAGGCGGTCGATCAGGACCTTCACGTCCAGCATGCGACGGATGATCAAGAGGTCGTTGCTCTTGGCGGTAATTGTGTTCGACTCCCGCAGCAGTTCCTGGGTGAGGAAATCGAGCGTGCGTCCGGCCTGCTGGTCGCCGCGACACAGCTCGGCGAACTGGTCCAGGTGCGACAGGAGGCGGGTGAGTTCCTCGCTGATGTCACAACGCTCGGCGTAGAGGGCCACCTCGCGTGCCAGGGCATCCGCCTCCAGCGTGAAGTTGCGCTCCTGAAGCAGGGCGGCCACCCGCGTCTGCAAACGGGCGTGATACTCCTGGATGACGCGCGGGGCCGCCTCCTGCACGGCCGCCAGGTGCCCGCGAATCGCGCCACAGGACACCATCAGGTCTGCGCTCAACGCCGCCCCTTCCGCCTGGCGCATCTGAAGTAACGCCTCCAACGCCCGGCGGGTGACATCCTGGATGATGCCGAGCAGGCGTTGGCGACCCTCCTCGTCCGGTGCCGTGGCCTCCCCCACCCCGGGCAAGCCCGCAATCACCCCCAGGTCCAGCGTGGCCCGGATGTGGTCCGGAACCCGCGTCTGGGAAAGTTGATCCACGTAAGCCTGGATCGCGGTCCGGTCGACGGCGGCCGCCCCGACCGCGTCACCCCGCACCCGGAGCGTAAAACTGATGCTTCCTCGCGCCAGACGGGCGCGCAGCATCTGCTCCACCGTTTGTTCCGCGAAGGAGAGCCATTCGGGCAGCCGGATGGCCAGCTTCAGGTAGCGCTGATTAACGCTACGGACCTCGGCGACGAAGATACTCCCCGCGTCGGTGTGTTCGGCCGCACCATACCCGGTCATCGACAGAATCATGGCGTCATCGTGTTCCTGTGAACTCTGCCCCGCAGGGCGAGACGCGGGCGAACGCGGCTGTACCACCACCGGCCTAAGCAACACCCCACATCAGGCCGCATCGCGGTTCGCCGACCCCGAACTGCCCTTGAGTAACTCCCGAACCGACGCGGGCACTACGGCAACCGGCGCGCTCAGCGGCTTCCCGGTCGGCGGTCAGGGGCCGACGCTGCTTCATCAATCGTCCCCCGAACTGCGGCAGGACCGAGACCCATCCTCTAACCGCTCGCGCTGGGACGGGGCTTGGGCTCCGGCTGCGGCGGGGGTGGTACCGGTGGCTCCACGGGCGCCGGCGGAGACTCACCCTTGGGCCGCTCAGGTTGCTCCGGCGGCGCTGACGGGGCGGGCATCGGCGTACCCTCGGCCGGCGGTTGGGATGACGGCTCTCCTGCGGGAGGCTGATCGCCGGTAGGCGCCGACGGGGCGGCACCCTCCGCCGGCGGAGTCACGGGCACCACCGTTACGCCGCCCGGCAGCACCGCGCCTGCCGGGGCTTGCGCGCCGTCTCCGGGGGCCGGCGGCAGTTCACCCGGCGCCGGCTCCCCAGCCGGGGTGGCCGTCCGGGTTGCCACGGCCGACGACTTGTCCAGAACGAAGTTACCCGCCACCGCCAGCAGAATGGCGCCCGTGGCCAGCCCCACCGTGATCCAGGTGAAAACGTCACCCGTCTTGGCGCCGAACGCGCTGGAGCCGCCGGCACCACCGAACGCACCGGCCAGTCCGCCGCCGCGACCCTTCTGGATCAGGATCACGATTATCAGCAGGATGGAGACGATGACAATCAGCCACGTCAACGCCCACTCCGCCCAACCCATCGCCAAAAACATCGCCAAACCTCTGTGTTCTCTACACGCGCATCGACAGGCAGCACCGGGGGCGGCGCGAGCCGCAACCTTCCACCGGACCGCCACTTACGCGGCGAGCGCCGTCGACGGAGGCTACTCGACCGCCGAAGAACCAGCCCTTCGAGCAACCACGCTCGACCCGACCCCGGACGCCCCGCCCGGGGCCGGAACCGCCGGGTCGTGGCAAGTTCCTCAGCGGGCAGCTAGGCGCCCCCGGCCGTCGCCACCGCGGCCGCTATAATAGCGAGGAAGTCCCCCGCGGCCAAGCAGGCCCCGCCGACCAAGGCCCCGTCGATGTCTTTCTGCCCCAGCAGCCCGGCCGCGTTGGCCGGCTTGACGCTCCCGCCGTACTGGATGCGGAGGCCCTGGGCCACCTGCAACCCGAAGATGCCCCCCAGCTTGCCCCGGATGAACACGTGGGCCTGCTGGGCCTGGTCGGTAGTGGCCGTCCGACCGGTGCCGATCGCCCAAACCGGCTCATAGGCCACCACCAGCCGAGCCGCGTCCACGTCCGTCGCCAGGACTTCGTCGATTTGGCGCTCCAGGACCGCCTCGGTCCGGCCGGCTTCCCGCTCTTCGAGCGTCTCCCCGATGCAGTAGATGACCTTCAGGCCGTATTCGAGCACGGCCCGGACCTTACGGTGCAGGCGGTCGCCGCGCTCGCCGAAATGCTGGCGGCGTTCGGAATGTCCGATAATCACGTAGCTGCAGCCCGCGTCCTTCAGCATCGGCACCGCAACCTCGCCGGTGAACGCCCCTTCCTTGGCCTCGTGGGCGTTCTGGGCGCCGAGCAGAATCGGGCTGCCCCGCAGGGCCGACCCCACCGCCTCCAGCCACGGATACGGCGGACACACCAGCACCTCGACCTTGCCCGTGTCGATCCCCTTCAGACCGTCCTGAATACCCTTTACCAGGCTGATGGCCTCAGCCCGGAGCTTGAACATCTTCCAATTCCCGGCCACCAGAGGCTTACGCATGGTTTGGTTCCTTTCGTCGCGTCGTGGCGATCCTTCATGGTGAACGTGACCCGGACCCCGGCCGGCTCCCTGCCGCGGAGCAAGGGGCGTCGGCCCGCGCCCCCGAATGCCCCTGGCCACGGGCTACCCGCCGATCCGGCGGTGCATCAGGGTACGCCTAGCGAGGCAGGAACGCCAGCGAGCCGGAGTCCGCTCGGGTAATACCGTCGGCCGTGCACGCAGCACCGGGCGCAATCTCCCTCAGAACGACGCGCCGATTCGCCCCACACAACTGGCCCTCCGTTGGAGCTTCCGCGGAACAGCACAAGCAGATCGCTGCGTTCGTCGTACAACCTGTGCAACGTGGTGCGTCTATCTGAGTCCGATGCCGCGAATCCTCTCCTCTTGGCCTTGCCGGGTCCACGCCTCGCGAAACCGCTTCGTGAAGTGATCGGGCAGGCGACGCCCAAAGCCGATCTGCCCGAGCGCTTCCTCCAGAGAGAGTCCCCGTTCAGCCAAATCGAGCCTGGCCAAGGTACGAAACACGATGGCATCACCCGAGCAGACCATGCATGGGTCTGCGGACGCCAGGAGATACGTGAGGCAGTCGGCTTCGCCCGGGTCGAGGCGCTCCGCATAGACCGGGCTGAACCGGTCTCTGAACCTCAACACGTCGCCGGGCGGGACGTCGACAACCTGGATGCGCTTCGAGTTGATGTTGTCCGTCAGGTCAATCGCGTGCTGACCGTCGGCATCGAAGTAGAACTGAGCCTCCTCCGCGACTGTCTTGGTCAGCAAGACGTCGCACTTGTTGACAAAGTGCTTCCAGAGTCCGAGCTGAAAGAGCTGAATGACGACGTTGGCGTCAAGCAGGAGGAAGCGCAACTTCTTCATCGTCGCCAGCCTCCTGCTCAGCGAATCGCAGCGCCTCGTTCCTGCTGATCCCGAGATACTCAGCGAACTTCCCGATGGAAAACTCGCCGTTTCGCAGGGCCTTCACTGCCAGGGCGACGTAGCGGCGCGGTCGCGTCGGCGGCTGGTCGCGCTCCCGCTCGTCAAAGAGGCGCGCACGCTCGTTGTACCGCTCGATGTCCCGGCGAGTATCCTCCTCCTCACGACGGAACAGGAAGTGAATGCGCCAGAGGAGGGCATCGACGGACACGTCGAACTGCCGCGCGACAGCAGACAGATCCGTGAATGAGATGGCGTCGCCTGTCACCGCGTCGTTGATCGCCACGCGTGTGGCATCGGTCGGCATGAGCAGGTGGCTGGCGAAACACGTGGCCAGCTTCTCTTCTCTCTCACTGGCCGAGGTGCTCTCGGTTTCCGTGCGGAAGATGTCCCAGGTGAGCACATGGAACAGCTCGTGGGCCAAGTCGAAGTTCCGACGCCAGCGGACGTTGTTCGCGTTGAGCAGAATCGCCGGGCCAAATGCCGCGCTCACCGTGCTGGCCGCCGGGCCTGTCGGTTGAAACGACAGGTGGAACAGCTTCACCGCGCACACTTCTTCCAGAACGTGGAATAGGCTGCGCCCGGGACGGTCGCCCAGACGCAGCTCACTCTGCACCCGATACGCCAGCCGCTCAGCCTCACGGTAACTGAAGCTCTCGGCAGAGCCCTCCGCCTTCGGCAGGGCGCACGCGCTGCGCTCACCGCACCAGACCTCGAGGTTGTGATACTGCTCGCAGAACCTCAGAAACGTGGTCTCGATCTCCCCGACAACGGCAGGCTCCGGGCGCTGCCGCCACAGAACCACCTCGCGGGGGATGCTGCCCTCCCCCAGCAGAAACGCGAGGGAGCGCCGGTACACCTGCGCCAAGGCGTGGAGCTGGCTCAGTCGGGGCTCCCGCTTGCCGTTCTCGAACTCCGAAAGCGAGGACTCCCCGATCCCCGTCCGCTCGGCCACCTGCCGCAGGGTAAGCCCCGTGCGTTCCCGGGCGTATCTAAGTCGTTCTGCTATGGACACTTGCGCATCTCGCCTCGCGTCGAGCCTCACCCGCCGCCCAGAAGATTATCGCGTGTCTGCCGCAAAAAAGCAATCAGAATCTTCTGATTTCCGGAACATCATCATGGCACCCACTTGGTCATCAAGTAGGGTGTGATCGACTGACCCATCAACATGTTGAGGACCACCCGGACATGGGGTCAATAGCGTGTACTCCCGATCGACTCGTGGCCGATGTCCCCAAAAGCGGGAGAGCGTTGGTCGCGAGTAGATCGCGGCGGGAGTGTTCTCTGACGTGATGGCAGGCTGTGGGCAGTCAAGCAGGACGGCGCGGGTGCACCGTCAACTGCGCACACCAACTAGCGCGGCCCCGAGGCTGCCGCGCGCGACCCGCCGCGGAATCTGAGTGGGCGGCGAACTGACAACCGTAGCGCGCTACGGGAACACCCGCAGCAAGAACCCCGTCCGAACCTGCCCCGGAGTCGAGAGCAGTGAAGAACAGACCGCAAGCGATGCCCGAAACGCCCGACAGACCAACCGAGGCGAAAGCCGATTTCGGCACCATGGAGGACCGCGTCTACGACGCGTATCAAGCCCATCGCAACCGCCTCCTTGACAGCGAGCAGAAGCTCGGCGAAAGCTACGACCAGTACCTTCTAACACTCAGCGGCGGCGCGATTGGATTATCGCTGGCCTTCTTCCACGACCTCGCAGCACCCGGCGCCGTGCGGCAGGTATGGTTGATCGCAACGGGGTGAACGTTGCTGGTCGTTACGATCTTCTTGGTCGGCGCGATGATGCGGGTAAGCCAAACTGGCCACGAGCGCTTTCGCGACATCCTCGACCAAGAGTGTGCAAGAGGCGGAGGGGGCTACTGGGCGCGCGTGCGCAAGGAGCAGTCTAAGTGCGTGAGGCCGAGGATTGTCGGATGTTTGAACTGGGTAAGCCTGACTACGTTCTCGGTGGGCGTCGGTGCGCTCCTGCTCTTCGCCCTCTGTAACGTATCGGCAAAGTGAAGGAGCCATCGAATGAGCAACCAGCCGAAGCGACCGGAGCAGCAGACCGCAGAATCGCAATCGCCGGCACGCCGTCCGGGGGATCAGTCAACGAAGAACGTCGATCGCTTCGTCCCCCTTCCCCCAGACGGCGACAAGTACTCGTACAAGCCCCCAGTAGGCCCGGTGGATCAAGTGAAACCGGTCGAGCTGCCCAAGCCGCTCAAGCCGGCACCACCGAAACGCCAGCCGAAGAAACAGCAGACATGTCGTTGATTCAGCGGCGGGTTGCGGCACGTCCGCAGCCCAGCGTTGGCCGGGGAAAGCCTGCCACACACCGGTGCAGCAAGCCTCAGCTCATCCACCCCGTCGTGCTGGGTCTGGCGGGTGGGGCGTCATCGCGGTTCCAGAGGGTGACGCGGTGGCTGACGATTTCGGCGATCTGGCGTAGTTGCTGCATCATACGGGTGAAGTTGTCGGGCAGCACCGCCTGGGGGCCGTCGCATAATGCGCGGTCCGGGCAACTGTGCACCTCGACGATGACGCCGGCGGGCCCAGCAAACTCGGCGCGTCACAGCAGGTCCAGGAACTCGTCCGGCGTCATGCCGGCTCCCGCCAGGATGCTGGCGAGCGTGCCGGTATCGAGCGAGCGATGCGCAGGCACAACAACCTGCGCGAATGGCTCGTCACGGCGCAGCACAATGTGGCTGCCCTTCCGCCGCCGCACAGAGAACCGGGCGCGTTTCAGGGCGGCTGCGACGCGCTGATATGACAGCCCACGGGGCAGGCGGCTCACCGTGCCGATACCTCGACATCTACCAGTTCTGCGTCAGTCTGCACCGGCACGCCCAGACCGTCTTCTAGAAGCGCTTCAATGTAGGCTTCGATCGCCTCCTTGGCGTTGCAGAGAGTCTGTCGCCGCGTTCGCCCCTGCGACACGCATCCAGGCAAAGCCGGAACGGTCGCGACATAGCCGCTCTCATTGCCGGCTCGAATGATGACCGTGTACTTCATAAACCAACCTGACACCCGAACAGCACCCGGATCGGGCACTCCGGAGGGCTGCCCGACCGGGGCGGAATCTCGCACGCCGTACGCGGCAATTATCCCACCCCGCGGGAGCCAAGTCCAGCGTAATCGGGAATCCACACACAGGGCTTGCGCTGGCCAACGCAAGGCCGGACACCAGATGCCGCTTTCCGGGCGCTCAGCGCCTCAGCTCATCCACCCCGTTGTGGTGGGTCTGGCCGGGGGGGCGTCGTCGCGGTTCCAGAGGGTGACGCGGTGGCCGACGATTTCGGCGATCTGGCGCAACTGCTGCATCATGCGCGCGAAGTTGGCGGGCAGGACCGCCTGCGGGCCGTCACATAGCGCCCGGTCCGGGCAACTGTGCACTTCGACAATGATGCCGGCCGCCCCGGCTGCAATCGCAGCCAACGCGAGCGCGGGAACCAGGTCGCGCTTGCCGGCCGCGTGCGAGGGATCGACGAACACCGGCAGGTGCGAGCGCTCCTGGATCACCGGCACGGCCGACACGTCCAGCGTAAACCGCGTCTCGTCGGCAAACGTGCGCAGGCCGCGCTCGCAGACCATCACGCGATGGTTGCCCTGGCTCAGCACGTACTCGGCCGACATGAGCAGCTCGTTGATGGAGGCGGCCAAGCCGCGCTTGATGAAGACCGGCTTGTCGGTGCGCCCGACCTCCAGCAGCAGGTTGAAGTTCTGCATGTTGCGGGCGCCGATCTGGAAGATGTCGGCGTGGTCGTAGACGAGCGGCACGTCCCGCGGGTCGGTGACCTCGGTGATGGTGGGCATGCTCAGCTCGCGGCCGACCTCCTGGAGCAGCCGCAGCCCTTCCCGGCCCATGCCCGTGAAGGCATACGGAGAGGTGCGCGGCTTGAACGCCCCGCCGCGGAGCATCGACGCCCCGGCGTCCTTCACCGCCCGGGCGATCTCGAAGAGCATGTCGCGTCCCTCGATGGCGCAGGGGCCGGCAATAACGTTGACGTGCGGGCCGCCGACGCGGATGCCCTTGATGTCGAGGATGGTGTCTGCCTCGTGGAACTCGCGCGAGGCGAGCTTGTAGGGCTGGGTGATGGCCAGCACCTCGTCCACGGCGGGAAGCTGGCGGAGTTGTTCGAGCGTCGGCGGCGTCTTCTGCCCGATGGCCCCGACGATGGTGCGAAACTCGCCCTTGGACAAGTGCGGCACGAGGCCCAGTTCGCCGATGCGTTCGACCACGCGCTGGACGTCATCCGCGGTGGCGTTCGCCTTCATGACGACGATCATGTCCATGGACGAGTCACCCGTTTGTCGCCCTGACCAGCCCGAACATTCGACAAGGCACGCAGCTTAGCAGGGCGACCGGTAGCGTGTCAACGCTGTGGACGTGTGCCGTGCAGTTCCCAGGGCGCGCCATCGCGGAATCCCTAAGGGTACCAGGCGCAGGCCCGGTAACACCAGCGGCGGCGGGGAAACCGGCGGGTATAATCCTGAGGGTAAGGTACCGCAAAGAGACTGGACAGGTGCTCAACCGAACTTCGATGTCGAACCCGGGGTCTGCTTGGCAACTGGCGAGCGAGTAACACCCATGGCTAACTGGATGAGGCAAGCCCTTTGGACAGCCGGACTGGCCGGGTTGCTGAGCACGCCGGCGTCCGCGCTGCAACCGTCGGCGCAGGCACTGCAACCGCCAGCGCCTGGGCCACAACCGCCGGCGCCCGGGCCGCAGGTTCCGGCGCCTGCGCCTGAGGCCTCGGCGGAGGCGGAGCCGCAGCAGCCGCTCACGCCCGCGCAGGCGCGGGAGCTGCTCATGCGTGGCCAATACGCGCAGGCTACGGCCGCCTACGAGCGGCTGGCGCAGGCGCCGGAGCACATGCTGACGGCCGGGTTGGGGTTGGCGCGGTGTCGGCTGGAGACCGGGCAATACGACGAGGCCATTGTCGGGCTGGCGGCCCTGGCGGCCGAGGAATCCGCGGACTGGCACTTCGCTGTAGCCGATGCCCTGCTGCGCGTGGGGCGCTACGATGAGGTCATGCAACACGCCCAGGCGGCCAGCAAGCTCCAGCCGCGCCATGCCGGGGCGCGGCTGCTGCTCGGGCAGGTGCAGGAGTTGCTCGGCCGGCGCGAGGCCGCCATCGAGACCTACACCTGGTTCGACAAGCAGGTGGCCGGGCAGGCGGAACTGCCCCGGGACGCGGAACGACTCACCGCGCTGGCCCTGGGGTTTCTGCGCTACAGTGTCCTGACGCAAACGTCGGTGCCCCGTCGCACGCAGCACGTGCTCAACGAGATGCTGCAAGTGGCCTACGAGCGGCTGGACCGGGCGTACTGGCCCGCCCGCATCGCGGCGGCGGACCTGCTCCGCGAGAAGTACAACAACGACGAGGCGGACGGCAGCGTCGCGGACTACCGGGGCGCCCTCCGCATCAACGAGAAACTGCCGGAGGCCCACGTGGGGCTGGGCGCGGCGGCCCTGGAGGAATGGAACCTCGAGCAGGCCGAGTGGCACGCCGAGCAGGCGCTGACCACCAATCCCAACTTCGCGCCGGCGCCCTATCTGCTGGCTCAAGTGCGTATCATCGAAGACCGGTACGCGGAGGGGCGGGAGCTTTGCCGGCAGGCGCTGGCCATCAACCCCAACGACCTGATCGCCCTGAGCCTGCAAGCAGCGCTGGCGGCCTCGGAGTTCAACGACGCCGAGGTACAGAAGCTGGCGGCCCAGGTGGCGGCGCTCAATCCGCGGTGCGCCGCGTTCCATACGATAGTCGGGGTGGCCTTATCCAGCATCCGCCAGTACGAAGCCTGCGAGCGCGAGCTGCGTCTGGCGATTGAGTTCGATCCGACCGACGCGAACCCGCGCACGACGCTGGGCATGATGTACATGCAGTGGGGTCACGAGGAGAAGGCTCGCGAGGTGCTGGAGGCGTCCTGGGGGCTCGACCCCTACAACGAGCGGACCAAGTTCACGCTCGAACTGCTGGAATCGCTGGAGGCCTTCGCCCGCCACGAAACCGAGCACTTCATCGTCAAATACGACCAGACGCGCGATCCGGGCCTGGGGGCATTCCTGGGCACGTACCTGGAGCAGGTCTACCCGCAGATCACCGGCGATTACGAGCACGAACCGCCGGACAAGACGATCATCGAGGTGTTCCCGACGCATCGGGCGTTCGGCGTGCGGATCACCGGTCGGCCGTGGATCCACACCGTCGGGGCCTGCACCGGACGCGTCATCGCGGTGGAGACGCCGCGGGCTTCCACCGAAGTGATGGGTACCTACAACCTCATGCAGGTGCTGCGGCACGAGTTCGCGCACACCGTGACGCTCAGCGCCACGAACAACCGCATCCCGCACTGGTTCACCGAAGCCCTGGCGGTGCAGCAGGAGGAGATGCCCCGGCCGTTTGCCTGGTGGTCGGTGCTGGCCGCCGCCGCCCGGGAAGACCGGTTGTTCTCGTTGGCGGACATCAACTGGGGGTTCATCCGTCCCCGGCGACCGGATGATCCCACTCAGGCTTACGCCCAGAGTGAGTGGATGAGCGAGTACCTCGTTCAGCGATTCGGGTACGACTGCCTCAACCAGATGCTGCGTCGCTTCCGCGACGGGCAGTCCCAGGCGCAGGTCTTCCAGGAGCTGTTTCAACTGAGCGAGGCCCGGTTTGACCTGGACTTCCGAGCATGGGCACGGGGGGAGCTGACCAGGCTCGGTTTCGACCTGACGGCCCCCGAGAACGTCGAGCAGTTGCGGACGCTGGTGGCCGCCGAGCCGCAGAACGCGGCCCTGTGGGGGCGGCTGGCGCGGGCGGAACTGCACTGGGCCGACGAGCCAGGGGCGGTGACGCTGACGGTGGACGCCTCCGGGAAAGCCACGGGCATACACACGGCCACCGAGGAGCGTGCCCTTCAGGCCGCCCGGCGCGCGCTGGCGCTGGACGAAGACGAGCCGGCGGCCCTGGAAGTCCTCGCGTTGATCCTGTTCCGGGCGGCCCAGGAGGCGGGCAACGACCTCGAACGTCGAGGGCACGAGGATGAGCTGCTGCCGGTGGTACAACGGCTCCGCGCGGTCAGGCCCGCCAACTGGAACGCACCGAAGCTGCAGGGCGCGGTCCACCTGCGGCGTGAGGAATACGAGGCCGCCGTGGAGGCGTTCCAGGCGCTGCAACGCCTTTGCCCGCTGGACCCGGCAAGCTGGCAAGCGCTGTCGGCCATCTACCTGAAACGCAAGCAGGACGACCTGGCCCTGCCGCAACTGATGGAACTGGCCCGCCTGGACTGCCACGATCCGGACGTGCCGAACGGCATCGCCCGCATCCAACGTGCCCGCGGGCAACTGAACGAGGCACTGTACTGGTACCGGCGGGCGCTGCACGTCGATCCGTTCAGCGCGGCCTTGCGACAGGCGTTGGCGGAGACGTGTATGCTGGCGGGCGACACGCAGGCGGCCCTGGAGGAGTATGTCTGCCTCACCCGCCTGGAGCCGCAGCAGGCCCGCTACTTCGAGCAGGCAGCCTTCGCCGCCCACAAGTTGGGCGACCGCGAGCGCGCCCAGGAACTTGCCCGACAAGCCGTGACGCTCGATGCGCAGTCAGCGGCCCGCGCGCTACTTCCGTAGTGTCGGTCACACGGGCAGTGCTCCGCTCCCACCGGGCCTGCTTTGCCCGCTTTCCAAACCGCCTACCGGCACCCGAGGCCCTCACCGAGGTCCGTTCCTCGCGGACGGACCCGCTCGGGGGCTACGGCAGTAGCCCCGCGGTGTCGGCGGACATGGCGGCGCGGCGGTGGAACAATGTCACCCTCTTTCAACCGTAGGTGTTCCTGGTGCGCGCAACGATGCCCTGCCCCCGCAGGGTCGGTTGGGGCACGGACGAAGCCCGGCGGACTTCCAAGCGGGCACCGCGGGGCCCCCGCCGGCCGAAGCTCGGGCTCGGATGGCGGACCTGGCCAGCGGGTGGGGGCGCCCCTTGCCAGAGGGCCGGAAGTGGGGTAGAAAGCCGTGGCTGTATCCAACGCGAGTCGACGGCGGGGTCGGCCGATCGATACGCGGGGGGCGTGTGCCCGAGTGGCCAAAGGGGACGGGCTGTAAACCCGTTGGCGTAAGCCTACGAAGGTTCAAATCCTTCCGCGCCCAGTTCGAGTGCCGGTACGATGCGGATCACACAGCAGTTCAGCCCCGGCCGACCCACCCTGTCCTTCGAGTTCTTCCCCCCTAAGGACGAAATCGGGTTCTGGGACCTTTACCGCACGGTGGAGTCCCTCAAGCCGCTGCATCCCACCTACGTCTCCGTAACCTATGGCTCGGGCGGGTCGGACCGGCGCCAGACCCTCGACCTAGTGACGCGCATCAAGAGCGACATCGGCATTGAGAGCATGGCCCACCTGACCTGCATGGGGGCGACACGCGCCGAGCTGGGCACCGTGGTGGACGATCTGAAACGGCATGGGATCGAGAACGTGCTGGCTCTGCGCGGCGACCGGCCGGCGGACCAGGTGCCCGCGACGCCGGAGGCGGATGAGTTCCGCTACGCCAGCGAGCTGGTGGCCTTCATCCGGGCGCGCAGCGACATGTGTATCGCGGCCGCCTGCTACCCCGAAGGGCATCCCGAGGCGGGCAGCCTGACCGCCGACCTGGAACATCTGCTGCGTAAGGTGGATGCCGGCGTGGATTTCCTCATCACGCAACTCTTCTTTGACAACCGGCACTTTTACCGTTTCCGCGAGCGGGCCCTGCGGGCGGGGATCAAGGTGCCGATCGTCGCCGGCATCATGCCCATCCTGAGCGTCAAGCAGATTCGGCGGTTTACCGAAATGTGCGGGGCGAGTATCCCACCTGACCTGCTGAACCGCATCGAGAGCGTCGAGGACGACGCCGAGGCCGTGCGTCACCTGGGCATGTACCACGCGACGCAACAGTGCCTGCAACTGATCGAGCAGGAAGCGGCCGGCATTCACTTCTACACGTTGAACCGTTCGACGGCCACGCGGGCCATCTACCAGCACATCAAGGCGATGGTGCGCCCGGGCGGGCCGGCGGCGTCTCCGCCGGTCGCTCAGGCGTCGGGTGACATGGTCAAGCGTGGCGACGCCGTGCCGTCCCCGGAGCGGATTTCCTGAATCACGGTGCGTAGTGGCGCGACAATCGGGGTATCGCGGCCCCGCGCTGACTGCCCTTGGCGCTCGACGGCAAGGGGAGCAAGCCCGCGGCTCCAATCCGCAGCGGACCCGGAAGCTCAGATTGTCGGAACCGCGGGTCAGAACTGGAAGTAGATGAACGGGGCTTCGCCGCTGCCGACGGCCGCGAAGACGAGCAGGGCGGTCGTCAACACCCCCGCCTGAGCCGGGCTCGGTAACGCCAGGTATCCCCTCCGCATCTCCCGCAGCCACGCACGCGGGACCCATTCGTACAGGGTCGCCACCAGCAGGACCCAGTAGGCCGCGGGGGTGGCGACGCTCAAGCCCGGTTGGAAGCTCAGCAACGTGCCGAAATACGCGCGGATGAGCGGCCACTCGACGGCACGAAAGACGACGAAGCAGCCCGCGACCAGATGGAACGTCACCACGACGCGGGCGAGCCGGCTGACGAGCGGCTGGTCGTTACGGTCGGCATCGATGCCGGTGACGTGATGAAACAGGCGGCCGGCCCCCAGCAACAGCCCGTGCAGGGCGCCCCACAGCACGAATCCCCAGGCCGCGCCGTGCCACAGGCCGCCCAGCAGCATGACGAGCGCAAGGTTGCGCGCGGTGCGCAGGGCCGAGCCCCGCCCGCCGCCCAGCGGCATGTACAGGTAGTCGCGCAGCCACGTGGACAGCGAGATGTGCCAGCGGCGCCAGAAATCGCGGAGGCTGGTGGCCAGGTACGGGCGATCGAAGTTGATCGGCAGCTCGAAACCCAGCACCTTCGCCGCCCCGAGGGCGATGTCGCTGTAGCCGGAGAAATCATAATAGATCTGAAACGCATAGCCATACATGGCCAGCAGCAGCGTCCAGGAGCTGCACGCGCCTGGATTGGCGAACACGGGGTCGACCAGCGCGGTGCCCAGCAGATCGGCAAGGCAGATCTTCTTGAACAGGCCGAGGAAGATGCGACCCAGGCCGAGCTCGGCCGCTCGATCATCAAAACGCGGCCGGGCGTCAAGCTGCGGCAGGAAGTGACCGGCCCGGACGATGGGCCCGGCCACAAGCTGCGGGAAAAACGAGACAAACAGCGCGAACTTCAGGAAGTTACGCGTCGGCTGCAACTGCCCGCGGTAGACGTCGATTGTGTAGCTGAGGGTCTGAAACGTGTAGAAACTGATCCCCACGGGCAGCAGGAGGCTGTGATGGGCCGCGGCCAGCGGCGCGCCCAGACCGGCCGCCACCTGGGCGACGCTGTCGGCGAAGAAGTTGTAATACTTGAACACGAACAGCACGCCGAGGTTGCCGCTGAGGCTCGCAATGAACAACAGCCGCCGACGGAAGATGCTCGCCGTGCGGGCCATGCCCAGCGCCACCACGTAATCCAGCAGCGTCGAGCCCAGAAGCAGCCCGGCGTACTTCCAGTTCCACGACATGTAGAAGTAGTAGCTGGCGAACAGCAGCAGGAGCATACGCAGACCGGCGTGCCGGCGCAGCAGCCAGGCGCCGGTGGTCACCAGCGGAAAGAAGAGGAGAAAGTGCAGGCTGTTGAATGCCATCTTACGGTCCGTCCAGCGGCAGGTGGGTCGGCATGGGCACGGCCGCCGCCAGCGCCCCTTCCCGCACCGCCCGAGCGACGGCTTCACCCACCACGGCATGTCCCGCATCGTTCAGGTGCAGGGCGTCGGCGAAGTAGTCACCACGCTTGGGCACGGCGCGATCGAGGTCCACCAGCGTGACGCCGGGCTGCCCGCCGAGCCGGCGCAGGGCGTCGTTGTAGCGGTCATAAGCGTCGTTGAGCCCCTCCAGGGGCAGCCAGGGAACGTTCGCCAGGGCGCTCGCCGCCAGGGTGTACTGGTTCGTGGGGGCCGTCGGGTCGCCGAACGCCCGCGGGCACGTGCACAGCAACACGGGCCAGCCCTGCGCGCGGCAGTACTCAACGAGGCGTTGCACGGCCGCGGCGTACTGCAACACGCCTTCGTCATCAAGCCGCCGGGGCCGCGGCGGGGCCACGTAGCGCGCGCGCCATGCCGCCGTGTTGAGGCGAATCAGGTTGAGCAGCAGCGAGCTCTCCTCGGCCAGACGACGCAGCGAACGGCGCGCCGGCTGCCCAACGTCCGCACCGAACTGCCGGCGGCCATGGGCGGCGATGTTCGTTCCCACCTGGTAGACCACGACGACGTCCGGGGCAAACGGTGCGATGTGCTCCGCGAGCTGATGGTAGCTCTGCGCGATGGTGTAGCCGGGCACGGCCGCGTTAATGGCGTCGTAGCTCCGCTGGTCGTCGGCGCGGTTGAGGTGGGCCACGGCCTGTTGCACCCAGACCGCTTCATCGCTGCTGGCTTCCATCCCGAAGGTCGTCGAGTCGCCGAGGGCGGCCAGGCGGATCGTGCCCGCCGGCTTGGCACGTGTGACCTCGGCTCCGCGAAAACCCCATTGATTGATGGACAAGCGTCGTTCGGCGCCCGCGAGGGCGGCCCCCGGCGCCAGGCGCCGACCCAACCGCTCGTCAGCCTGGTAGATGCGGGCGACCGGGTCGGCCGAGCCGTGCCGGTACCACGCCCGCACCCGCACCGCGCCCTCCAGAGTCAGCAGCAGCGCCGCCATCCACACCAGGGTCGCCCACGTCTTAGGTCGCGGGCGGGCAACGTGCGCGGTCACCCTCGCGGCGGGACGAGGCAGCACGGAAGCTGGACTGGTCGCCATGGACATACAAAAGCCGCCTCCCGCACCAGCCCCCGGCGGGCAGAGCCCGCCCTGCGGGCGCGGACAACTCGGCAGGGCGGGTTCCACCCGCCGCTGTCGGTAGGGCGCGTTCTACCCGCCTGCGGGCTGGGTGAGTTATCGGCACCTGCGCGGGGCCGGATGACTTGGCCCGTCCGACGCGGGAGTGGCGTTCGCGCACAGCGGGGGCGATCCGGAGCAATCGCGCCCTCCGGTGGTCGGCAACCGGAAGTCGCCCCGTCCAGGAGTCGATATCGCAGGATGGAGAGCGGTCGCGGGCGGAACGGGTGCTCTCCCCGCGCTCTCGCGTGGAGGCGCAGCGGTTGCGCGCCGCGCCGGCAGATGCGGTGGTCCGGGTCTCGCCCCATGCCAGGATTGGAACGGTCTCATGTCGGCGGTGGTGGCTCCGAAACGGTGGCTTGAAGCTCTGACACGAAGTATCCCGATGGTTGAGTCCCGACCGGGCCGCTGGCGGTGTACGCTGGAGGAACCCGCCCCGCGCTCCGAGCGCATCCAGGAGATTCTCGGGCTTGCGGTGCACACGGTGGCAAACGCCTGCTTGTCCGGTGTGCTCACCGAAGTCTCGGAGCAGGGGGCGCGCGTGATGGCCAATGAAATGCCGAAGCACGGCGAGCCGGTCACTCTGGACATGGTCGTCGGGGACGAGCGTTTCACGGTGTCGGGAACGGTCTGCCACGAAGGCAGAGGGGACTTGCCGAACTGTTTCGGCGTGCTGTTCGAGATGCCGCCGCGGTCGGAGTCGCTGCGGTAATGGGGCGCGACGCCGCCCGGGCGCAAGCCCGCGGCTCAAAGGCGTTCCTGGATTGTGTCCGATGATCCCGTGAGGGAGCGACGCGACCACCCAGCCGCAGGTGGGGGTGGACATGCGTTGAGCGGGGAACAGGAGTCACCTCCTCGGTCGGGTCTGCGCGAGTGACTGAGCATGGCAGCGTCGAAGGTCAAAGTCCTCATCGTGGATGACAGCGCGCTGGTCCGCGCCATTATCCGGCGCGCCCTGGCGCAGCATCCGCAGATCGAGGTCGTCGGTCTGGCCACCGACGGGCTCGAGACCCTGCGTCAAATCAAGGCGCTGAAGCCCGACGTAGTGACCCTCGACGTGGAGATGCCCCGGCTCAACGGCATCGGCGTGCTGGAACGGGTGGTGGGCAAGGCGCCGGTCTCCTTCGTGATGTGCTCGACGCTGACCCAGGCGGGCGGGCAGGTCACCATGGAGGCGCTGCAGAAGGGGGCCTTCGACTACATCGCCAAGCCGAAAGGCAACGAGATCACCCGACTGGAGGGGTTCCAGGACCAGCTCGTCCAGAAGGTGCTGGCGGCCGCGCGGGCCAAGGGACGCACCCGGCGGGTGGCGCCCGGCGCGGTGAGCGCCGCCCCGAAGCTGCCGCCCAACCACAGCCGCGGCTGGCTGGTGGCGATCGGCATCAGTTGCGGCGGACCGCAGACCCTGATGGAAATGCTGCCGGCCTTTCCCAGCGAGTTCCCGCCCATCGTGGTGACACAGCACATGCCGGCGCCTTTTACCAAGCCGTTCGCCGCCCGGCTCAACAACCTCTGCGCGATGGAAGTGAAGGAGGCGGAAGAGGGTGACAAGATCGCTCCGGGGAAGGTCCTGGTGGCGCCGGGCGGCTATCACCTGAAGCTCGTGCGGCATGGCGTCGACGTCGGCGTGGAACTGGACGACGGCCCGGAGGTCTCCCGCCACCGTCCCTCGGTGGACGTGATGTTCGCCAGTGCCGCGCAGACGTGCGGGTCGCGGGCCATCGGCGTCATCATGACCGGCATGGGCAGTGACGGCGCGCGGGGCATCACCGACCTGCACAACGCCGGCGCCTGGACGATCGCCCAGGACGAGGCGACCTCGCTGGTCTACGGCATGCCCAAGGCGGCCGTCGCCACCGGCTGCGTTGATCACTCCGTCCGCCTCGACCGCATCCCCTTCGCCATTGTCCGCTTGATGGAGCGGGGCCTCCGCAAGACACCCACCGCAGTAGGCTCGGCCCTCTGATGCGTCCCTGATTTCCCAGTTGACATGCTGGAACCCCTCCGGCACGATGCCGCGGTCACGCTAGGCGCGGGTATCGGACGCCATGCCCTCACCGGCCGCCGGGTGGCCCAGGTCCTGCGGACCTGGGGGACTGATGATGCGGGGCGTGCGGAGGTCGGCGTGCGGCGTCTGAACCCCTCTCCCCCTGGGAGAGGCGCAGGGGTGAGCGCGGCGGTGGGGATCACGCCCCCCTGGTGTATCGGGGTACCTCCCCGCGACGCGTGACCTACGGTACAGGTACGCGATCGCGGGAAAGCACGCCCCCGTTGGTCGGGAGAACGATGATGACGGTTCGCGGTTTTATCGAGCACCATTTCCGGCACTTCAACGCGGCCGCCCTGAAGGACGCGGCCGAGGCGTATGAGAAGCACTTGAGCCAGGGCGGGCAGATGTTCCTGACCCTCGCGGGGGCGATGAGCACCGCGGAACTGGGGCTTTCCCTGGCCGAGATGATCCGGCAGAAGAAGGTGCACGCCATCTGCTGCACCGGGGCGAACCTCGAGGAAGACCTCTACAACCTGATTGCCCACGATCACTACGTGCGGGTGCCACACTACCGGCAACTCAGCCCGCGGGACGAGCTGGACCTGCACGAGCGGGGCCTGGCCCGCGTGACGGATACCTGCATCCCCGAGGACCAGGCGATGCTGCCGCTGAAGGCGGTCCTGCTGAAGCGCTGGCAGGCGGCCTGCGCAGACAAGCAGCGGTTCTTCCCCCACGAGTACATGTACGCCGCCCTTCGCGCCGGCGAGTTGAAACCGCATTATCAGATCGACCCCAGGGACAGTTGGATGCTGGCCGCCGCCGAACGGGACCTGCCGTTGTTCGTGCCGGGTTGGGAAGATTCCACGCTGGGCAACGGTTTTGCCGCGTACCTCACGGACGGGACGCTGCCCCACGGGCAGTGCATGAAGTCCGGCATCGACTACATGGTCGAGCTGGTGCGATGGTACGAAGAGACTTCGGCGCGCAGCTCGCTGGGTTTCTTCCAGATCGGCGGGGGCATCGCGGGGGATTTTCCGATCTGCGTGGTGCCGCTGCTGCGGATCGACCTGGAGAAGGACGTGCCGTTCTGGGGCTACTTCTGCCAGATCAGCGACAGCACGACCAGCTACGGCTCCTACAGCGGCGCGGTGCCCAACGAGAAGATCACCTGGAGCAAGCTGAGCATCGACACGCCGCGCTTCATCATCGAGTCCGACGCGGCGATCGTCGCGCCGCTGATCTTTGCGTATCTGCTGGGGTGGTAGCCACGCAGGAGGGAGACGAACCTACTCTCCCGCGCTGACGTAGGTGATCAGCTTATACGCCAGCCGAGCGGCCAGCAACTCGGTGACGGCCGAGCCGGGGATGGGCATGACTTCCACAATGTCGGCGCCGACGAGGCGTTTCTCGGCCGCCACCAGACGCAGCAGGCCGATCACCTGGTACCAGTCCAGCCCACCCGGTTCCGGCGTGCCGGTGCCCGGAGCACAGGAGGGGTCGAAGCCGTCGATGTCGATGGTGACGTAGACTGTTTCGCCCAGGGCATTCAGCACACGGTCGATCCAGGTGTCATCGGTGTGGCAGTCACGGGCGGTGACGACTGGAATCCGCTGTCGGCGCACGAACCGATGTTCCTCGAGCGACAGGCTGCGGATGCCCACTGGGACGATCGCTGCGCCCAGGTCGAGGATACGCCGCATCACGCAGGCATGCGAGTACGGTGAGCCCTGCCAGGTGTCACGCAGGTCGCCGTGGGCGTCGATCTGGAGCACGGAGAGCTTCCGCTGCCGCGTCATCACCGCGCGGACCAGCGCGGACGAGATGCTGTGCTCGCCGCCGAGGGCAAGGAGGAACTTGCCGTCGCGGATGATACGGCGGGTGTGGCGGAAGAGGGCCTCGTGCATGGCGCCCGGACCCCCCTGGTGCGGCTCCACGGGTTCCAGCGTGGCGACGCCGGCGCGAAACGCCTCGGTCTGCGTTTCCTCGTCGAAGAGCTCGAAATGCTCGGACGCTGTGAGGATGGCCGCCGGGGCATTCCGCGTCCCGCCCTGGAACGTCGTGGTCGCGTCGTACGGCACCGGCAGCACGGCGAACCGCGCCCGCGCGTAGCCGCTGTACCGCGGTTCGATGCGCAGGAAGTTCTGGGGGACGGTGTGCATGGGCAACGCCGGGGCAGCTACATGATGAACACGGCCGCCGCGACCGCGCAGGTCCACAGCCCGTTCTTGTCACCCTCCACCGTCTGCACGACGGCTCGCGTCCTCACCACCAGCCCCTGCGCCCGGTAGATGTCCTTGCGTTGGTTGTAGGCGGTGTTGGGGTCCAGGTCGATGCCCTGGGTGGTGGCGAGCATGGTGGCGGCCATGTCTTCCACGTAGTCGCTGCACGCCTTCTGGGTCATGCCGAAGCCGTGGTGTTCGGCGACGTAGCCGTGCTTGCCGTGATCGGCGGGCAGGGCGAGCCCGATGCCCGCGCCGGCCAGGCGGTTCGGCTCGTTGGTCCGGCACTCGGCCATGATGCAGAACACAATCTGACCGGAGGTCAGCAGTTCCAGCCCCTTCTGACGCGTGAGGATCTTGCAGTACGGCGGGTAGATGCTGCTGACGCGCACCAGGTTGTAGCTGGCGATCCCCGCGACGCGCAACGCCTCCTCGAACGACTGCAGGTAATTCCGGTGCTTCCCGGCGCCTTTGGTGAAAAACAACGCCTTCGGAACAAGTGGTTCTGTCAATGCCGCGCTCCGCCAACAAAGGGGAAACGGTCTCTCCACGCAAAGCAGGGCATTATAGCCGCGCCCGGCGCGTGAGCAACCTTTTTCCTCAGCGCTCGCCCTCCAGCAACTCCAGCAGGGCCGGGCGCAGGGCGTGCAGGGCCTGGCCCCGGTGGCTGAGGGCGTTCTTCCTCTCCGGCGAAAGCTGGGCCATCGTCACGCCCAGCGCCGGCAGGAAAAAGTGGGGGTCGTAGCCGAAGCCGTTGGCACCGGCCGGGTCGTCCACGATGCGTCCCTCCACGGCCCCTGTCACCGTCAGGCACACCCGCTCCTGCTGGGCGAGGGCCAACACACAGCGGAAGCGGCCTGTCCGCCGCTCCGCAGGGACCCCGGCCAAGGCGGCCACTAGGCGAGCATTGTTGGCACGGTCATCGTGCTCCGGGCCGGCGTAGCGCGCGGAATGGACGCCCGGCGCTCCGCCGAGAGCATCCACCTCCAACCCGGAGTCGTCGGCGAGCGTCCATTCGCCGATCAGGCGGGCGTAATGAAGGGCCTTGAGGCGGGCGTTGGCCTCGAACGTGTCGCCGTCCTCCACTGCGGGCGGCAATCCGGGATAGTCAGCCAACGTGCGCAGGTCGATGGCCAGCCCCGCCAGGGCCGTGCGCACCTCCCGCGCCTTGCCGGGGTTCGTGGTCGCCAGCACGATGGTCAGGGGCCGGGTCGGAATACGCCCTCCTCCGGTTCGTGACCGGGCACCAGCACAAGCTGCGACGGTACCGGGTCGAGCCGCTTCCCGTCTACCAGCGGGCGATACGGCGCGCCGTTCAGCAGGTTGTAACGCAGCTCCGGCTGCCGCTGCAAAGCGAGAACCTCGTCGCTGTACGCCGGCTGCCCGTCGCGACGGACCATCGCCTCCGGACCGAACGCCCCCACCGTCACCATGCTGCACGCGTTGCCGTGGTGGTAGAACGCCTCGAAGCCGCGCTGGCGCAGGTACGCGCAGAGGTCGGCCGCGGCCTGCTTGTACTCCGCAAAGTCGTCAGTCGGCTCGAAAACGGCCACTTGCAGGGTATACATGCCCGAGCTGCGCCGCAGCGCCCACTCCGGGTTGCCGACGTCCGGCTGCGGCTGCCGCACCAGCATGGCCTGGCGGAAGAAATACTGCCCCTTCTCGTTGCCGAGCCCCTTGATGAGGTTCAGGTCCGCCACCATCTGCGGCGGCGTGGTACGCTTCCCGGTCTGGGGGTCGGTCTGGCGGTAGTAGGTGCCGTAGTAGACCCGGCTGAACCCGTCATCGTCGTCGCGGACGGAGACCTCCTTCGCCCGGATGCCCGGCGTGCGGCGCAGCGCCTCGCCGATCTCGCCGGCCGTCTGGACCGCATACCGCCCCTGCAACTCCAGGCAGAGGATCGTCCACGGAGTCCCCTTCGGCGGGGTCGCACACCCCCCCACGAACGCCACCAGGCCGCAGAGGACCGCTGCCCAGAACGAAGCCCCAAAGCACCGCAGAGAACCCCTCTCCCCCCGAGAGAGGGGTAGGGGTGAGGCCAGCGGGACCGAGGACGTCCCTCGAATGCACAAACCTGCTCCCCCGCCCCGCGCGAGCGGTGGGACACGTCCCGGGGCGTGTGCCCACGGCTTCGACCGGCCGCGAACTCCGGAGTCCAGGCGCGTGGCCGACCCGGTCATCGCTTGCCTCCCTCCCGCCGCAGACGGCGCGACGCGGGGCGAGCGCCCCCCAACGCCTCCTGCTGCACAGTCAGCAGGCGACGGACCCCCTTGGTCGCCAGCGTGAGCAACGTCTCCAGCTCCTCGCGGGTAAAGGTACCCTGCTCGCCCGTGCCCTGGACCTCGACCAGGCACCCGGTGGCGGTCATGACGACGTTCATGTCCACCTCGGCCGCGTTGTCCTCTTCGGCATCAAGATCGAGCAAAAGGCGGCCGCCCACCCGACCGACGCTGACGGCCGCCACCGCCTCCCGGACCGGATCGCGCTCGATCCAGCCCGCGCGCAGGGCCGCCCGCACCGCGTCGCACACGGCCACGTAGGCGCCCGTGATGCTGAGCGTCCGGGTCCCCCCGTCGGCTTGCAGCACGTCGCAGTCAATAAGGATGGAGTTCTCCCCGAGTGTCGGCAGATCCACGACCGCGCGCAGCGACCGCCCGATCAGACGCTGGATTTCCTGGGTGCGTCCGTCGAGGCGCTGGCGGCTGCGTGGCCGGCGCTGAGGCGTGGACGCCGGCAGCATGTCGTACTCCGCCGTAACCCAGCCGACCCCCTGCCCGGCCCGCCACGACGGCACGCCTGCCTGCCAGCAGGCCGTGCACAGGACGCGGGTCTCGCCCGCCTGCACCAGCACCGACCCCGGCGCGTACCGCGTGAACCGCCGGGTGATTCGTACCGGACGCAACTCGGTTGGTCGTCGCCCGTGGTGTCGAGGCACCGGGCTGCTTCCTTTCGGTTCCGGTCGGCGGGTCCGTCATTGGGCCGCCCATACAGCTACTGTGGAACCGAAGCAGCGTGGTGTCAACAAGGTATGTGCTTAGCGTCTTTGGCGTCGTGGCTGCCATGCTTACCCGCGACCGCGGTCACGGGTAAGCATGCCTCCGCATGCCGCAGCACATGCCCACCCCCGCCTGCGGCGGGGGTGGGCATGGCACCCACGCTAAACACGTTCTCAACAACGGCGGCACGACCGCAACCGCCTCCAGCACCGGACCGCCGCGAACCGCCCGCCATTCCGCTTCCAGCTCGCCTTCGCTCCGTGGGGAGCGTGCATGTTGAGTAGGGGTGCCACCACCTCACCGGCCGCCCCGGGCGCCGCATTCTCCCCCATCAACAGGCCTGACGACAAAACTCCTCTCTCTGCCCCCCCGGACGTCGCCGACGTACCGCCCGGCGGAGCCATGACCGCATCTGCGAAATCTGCCCCATCCGTGGACGAGCGCTCGCGCGCGCCACCGCGGGGCCGTCCCGTGCCCACGGCGGCCATGCGTCGTTCACCGGTTGGGCGGATCAGTTGGAGTCCGGCTCGCCCTGGAACTCGTACACCCACGCCGAGATCGCGGAGGGAGTGGCCGCACGCTGCTCCAGACCGAAGCGACGCACGACTTCTTCAGGCGGGGGCAGGAAGTAGCTGCGGTAATGGTTGTCCGGGTCGAGCACGAACAGAATTCGGAGTTGAGGCACGCCCCGAACGGCGCGAATGCGTTCGCTCCAGTCGTCCAGGGTCGCCGGATCATCAGGCAACGGGACGGCCGGAATCCCCGTCTCCAACGCGAGGTGGTCGTGGAAGTTGCTGACGACGACCACCTCCGGCGCTGCCTGGGCCTTGAGCCATTCAAACAGTGCGTCGGCCCCCGGAGAAAACGCCGTGGCCCAGCAGCCGTAGGGCGTCACGGGTCGCCCGGCCGCCAGCCAACGCTGATACGGGCGGCGCCACTCATAACCGACCGTCCAGTACGCCGCCAGCAGCAGGCCCACCGCCACCAGCGCCCGCGCCACCTTCCCCCGCGTCAGCAGCAGCGGCGCTACAAAGAGTACGAAATACAACGGCCGCCCCGGCAGGTAGTACCGCTCCAGCGTCGTGTAATGGTACTTGTCCCCGAACACGGCCGTGCTGCCGACCAGCAGACCCAGCAGCGCCACCAGCAACATCCCACTCAATCCCGTCGCCGGATTCGCCAGGAAACGCACTACCGCGCGCCGGGCACGGGATACGATCACCACGCCGACCAGCAGGGCCGCCGGCCAGAGCGCGAAAACCCAGTGACCGAACCAGTGGTAATCGTAGAACTTCAGAGCCGTGTACGTCCACCACGCCTCGCCCAGCAGGCGCGGCGACGCCTCAAGCACCACGCGATGGCCCAGGTTCAGTTGCTCCTGCGCGGGCACCTCAGGTGCCATGACGCGGTGCAGCGCCATGAGCGCCAACACCGGCAGGGCCGCTGACACCGCGCAGGTCAGCAGGACACCGAAACCCATCCCTCTCGGTGCCGAATCGCCTTCTTCCGCCGCGCCGCACCGCTCCGAACCGCGACCGCCAACAAGCGGAGGGGTGGCCCCCTGCCTGCGGCGTACCCGCGCCACGTCACTCAGCCACAGGAGCGCCAAGTACGCCCCCACCGCCAGCGGCACGAATACGGCCGCGTAGCGGATCCATACGAGCCCGCCGCACGCCAGGCCGGCGAACACCGAGTCAAGGAGTGGCGTGTGCGCCCGTGCCGGTGCCGTGGGCGGTGCCGGCCGCATCGACTCGCCGGCCCGCACCGCGAGCAGTAGCACGTACGGCAGCAACGCCACGAGTAACGTGTCCGTGGCCGGGTTGATCAGCGAGGCCGTGGGCACGGCGCTGCCCGCACCCACGACCGCCAGCACCGTACCCCCTACTCCACGCGGTACGCACCGGCGGACCCAAATGAACCACCCGACCAACGCGGCCGCGCACGCCACCACGTTGATCCACTGGCACGCCTCGATGGCCGTGCAGTTCAGCGCCCGGCGCACCGCCACCACCAACAGCGAATACGCCGGCGGCCACTGCGTCAGCCAGCCATAGTCGTAACGCCACGTCCACGGCTGGTTCGGCGCTTTCGGTTGCAGCGATGTAAGCCCGAGACCTTGATGGAACCTCTCGGCCGCGATGAGCTGATAGTAGTAATCCGCGCCGACATCCGGCGGGATGCGCGTCCGACCGGGCAGACAGGCGAGTGCGACCGCCAGCAGCAGCACGGCAGGCAGCGCCCAGCGTACGGGCGTTCGCCGACCGACACTGGGGGCGAGCCCCAGCGATTCCGCCGGTGATTCGCCCCCCGCGTCAGCGCCTACCACGAGTCCTTTCACGGTCCCTCAATCCTGCGCCCGGGTGCCATGCTTTCCCGCAACCGCAGTCGCGGGTAAGCATGCCTCTGCATGTCGCAGCACATGCCCACCCCCGCCTGCGGCGGGGGTGGGCATGGCACCCACGCTAAACACGTACCGTCCAGAGGACCTGGGCCACCCGTCCCCCAGGTCCAGAGGACCTGGGCCACCCACCCGCGGCAGCCGAGGGCCTGACACCCACCCTCAATCCTCGCCATCGCTTCTGCCCCTGCCCATGCCGGGGCGCGATCGGCGTTATCGGTCCTATCGACGGATTCGCACCGCGGATGCAGCCGACGCGGCGGGATTGAGTTCAAGCCCCAGCCCGGTCGCTCCGAACATACGGTTATAGGAACTTACCGCGCCCCTGCGCCGAGGAGCCTATGAAACTCTCGATTGTCATCCCCGCCTATAACGAGGAGCAGGCCATCGCCGCCATCATCCGGCGCTGCCTTGACGCCCGGGCGACCATCGCCCGGCACGCGCCGGTGACCGACGTGGAGGTGATCGTCGTCAGTGACGGCTCCACGGACCGGACGGCCGACATCGCCGCGTCGTTCGCCGACGTGCGCCTGATCGTCTTCGAGAAAAACCGCGGCTACGGGGCCGCCCTGAAACGTGGGTTCGAGGAAAGCACGGGCGAACTGGTTGCGTTTCTCGATGCCGACGGCACCTGCGATCCGAACTTCTTCGCGCCCCTGTGTAGCGCACTGATCGAGCAGGAGGCCGCAGTGGCGCTCGGCTCGCGGATGGGCCCCCACAGCCGCATGCCGCGCCTGCGCCGGCTTGGCAACCGCGCCTACGCCTTCATTCTCTCCCTGCTCAGCAATCGCGTGGCCACCGACACCGCCAGCGGCATGCGGGTCATCCGCCGCGACGCCCTGCCGCGCCTGTATCCGTTGCCCGACGGCCTGCACTTCACGCCGGCCATGAGCGCCCGCGTCCTCATGGATGACGAGCTGCGCCTCGTCGAGGTGCCCATGCCCTACGAGGAACGCGTCGGTGAATCCAAGCTCCACGTGTGGCGCGACGGCGTGCGCTTCCTGCGCACGATCCTGGAGATGACGCTGATGTGGCGGCCGGCGCGCATGTTCATGGCCTGCGCCGGGCTGTGCCTGACGCTGATGGTCCTGCTCGCCATGCACCCCATCGAGATGTGGGTCGCGCGGGGGCACCTTGAAGAAGGGATGATCTATCGCCTGCTCTTCTGCTCCCTGCTCGGCACCGTCGGCGTGACGCTGCTGTCCGCCGGCGTGCTGGCCGACCACGTCCATCGCCTCGTATCGGGTCGGCCGACGCCGCGTACCTTCCTGGGGGCGGCCCTCGGGGCGGTCTACACGTTCCGCGGCGTCCTGGTCGTCACTCTGGCGGCCATTCCGTTGCTGGTGTGGCTCATCGGCCCGGGCATCCGGACCCGACTCACGGAGGGGTACGTGGCCATCCACTGGTCACGAGTGGTCCTAGCCGGCCTGATCGCCTTCGGCGGGGTCCAGATGACGGTGACTGGCTTGCTGGCTACCATCCTTCGCTTCCACGCCGCCCGCCGGCTCGCCGCGTCGGCACTCCAGGCAACGTCCCCCCGCGGGCACGCGCGCACCGACGTGCGCCCGGGCAGTTCCCGCCCGTTGCGGCCGACCGCCCCGCGAACCCCCCGCCCCGCCATCGCCGCGCCGTCGCCCCCAGACCCCGCCGCCTGCCCCGTATAGCCGCTACGCTGCACGGCACGCTAAGCACATGCCGGCTTCACGCCGGCCAACGTGCTGCTGAGGCCACCAAGGCCGTAGAGTCGGAGCAAATAAAGTGTCTGCGGAAACCACATATGCTATTGTGTAGTCTAAGGTTAACAACGCCGCAGGATTGTGAATTTCGAGAATACGCGTTGACACCCCCCCTCGAGTGAGCTACATAGATTCTGGTGGGCGGCGTAACAAAACGGGTGGGCGGCGTGCCGCTAACCCGGTTGGCTATGCGGCTTCTTTAAGCCGTGGCGGACTTCCGGAATCCGGGTTACCCTCGGGTTCCGGAAGTTTTTTCCGCGCTGATCCTGCGCGGCCGCGATGCCGGAGCCACGCTGCCGTGACACCCGCTGGTCCGCTCATGCAGAACGCCCGCGTGACCGCGAACGAGGCCGTGTGCCGTGAGCACCTGCGCCTGACGCTGGCGGTCCCGTGCTTTCCCGACGTCCGTCCGGGGCAGTTCGTGCACGTGTGCCCGGCACATGCGAGCACCTCTGCCGAAGCGACCGCACCGCCTGCCGGCGTCGCCGAGCCGAACTTCATGCTCCGGCGCGCGTTCAGCATCGCGGGCCTGCGACGCATCGATGCCGGCACGTTGCTCGAAATCCTCTATCGCGTGGTCGGACGGGGCACCCGCTGGCTCGCCTCGTTACGCCCCGGCAACGAGATCAGCGTGTTGGGCCCGGCCGGCAACACCTTTCCCTTGGTCGCGGGCAAGGGCCGCGCGTGGCTGGCGGCGGGCGGCGTCGGTCTGCCACCGCTGTTGTGGTTGGCGGAAACCCTGCGTGCGGCCGGCAAGAACGTGGTGGCGTTCTGTGGGGCCCGCTCGGCCGACCTGCTGCCTCTAGGGGTAAACCCTGAGGGTACGCCGGCCGCGGATGCACGCGAGGCTCGGCTGTGCGTGCGTGAACTGGCCGCCCACGGGGTGCCCGCGGTCATCAGCACGGACGACGGCTCTTTAGGTTACCGCGGACAGGTGGGCGAGGCGCTGGCGACCTACGCGGCCGGCGACGCGACGCCCGCGACGGACCTGGTGGTGTACGCCTGCGGACCGGAGCCGATGCTGCGCGCCGTCGCCCGGCACTGCGAACGGCGCGGGGTGGAGTGCTACGTCTGCATGGAGCGCGCGATGGCCTGCGGCATCGGCACCTGTCAGTCCTGTGTCGTCCCGGTCGGTGACCCTGCGGACCCGGAGGGCTGGCGCTACGCGTTGTGCTGCACGGAAGGCCCGGTGTTCGCGGCCGGCGACGTCCTCTGGGATGACCCCCAGCGCCAGCAACGCACGCCACCGACCTGCTGCGGCACGTAGACTCCTCTCCCCCTGGTACGTGCCTGCCTGGCTCCATTCGAATCGGAAACCCACACTCAGACGCGGGTGGCATGGTCAAGCGCAGCGCCGCCATGCTCTCGTGGAAGGGTCGGGCGTCGCGGCAGCATGCCGGCGCTCGCCCGCGGCAAGCTTGGGCATGCCACTCTGGTTTCCCCGTCGCGTGGTCCTATGCGGACACGTGCCGAGGGAAGGGGGGGGCTCCACCGAGCCGCTCAACAAGCGTCGTCCTTGCCGGCGCTCGCCGATGGAGTGGTGCGCCAGGGCATGGGCTGCGGCGGCTCGGGCGGCGGGTGCCAGCAGTTGGCACAGCGTGGCTCGAAGCTCTCCGGTCCGCCGATGAGGTTGCCGTTGACGATCGGCGTCAGCCGCTGCGTATGGTCAGCGGACGCTCCGCAGCGCGCGCAGCGCGTGGTCAGGTGCAGAGGTTCGTCGGCCAGCCGGCGCAGGGTCTCCGCGATGGGCAACGGCTGTCCCCAGCAGTTCAGATCCAGCGACGTCGACACGACGTCCACCCCGCGCGTGACGAGCGTCCGCAGAACGTCGATGAGCGACGCATCGAAGAAGTGGGCCTCCTCGACCGCGACCAGCTCCACGCCGGGGTCCAGGTGCGCGAGAATCTCAGCGGGCGCCGCAATCGAGCAGGCGGGATAGCGCTCGCCGGCGTGTGACACGATCGCCCGTGGATCGTAGCGTCGATCGCGGGCGTGGCGGAAGCAGCGAACCGCAGCCGGCTCGCGCAGCCGGACCCGGCGCAGCAACTCCGTCGTCTTGCCGCTGAACATGCACCCGAAGATGAAGGTGAGCGTGCCGCGTCGCATCGCCTCAACCCGCCGCCGGGCTCACACCCTTATCCGCCGCCACCGCCAGAGTCCCTGCCCGGCGTCCGTCTCCCGCTCCGCCCTGCCCGCCTGGAGCCCGTTGAAGCGGTAGCGTCGGCCCCCCGCGGCCGACGTGGACGGTGCCAAACGCACCCGTTTCCGAGGCATCCCCGTCGGACCACGAGTTCCTCGACGGGCTCAAGGGGGAAGACCTACACGCCGGCGGAGCAATGTGCAACGTCGCGCCCGCCGGCGTTCGTCGACCGCCGGGCACGGGGCCTCTCCACCCCGGGCAACGGCCAAGGCGGGGCGTCCCCGGCCATGTCACCCGCCGTCCGGCTGGCGGTCCCCCTCAACGATCGCGTTGACGCCGACCGGCGGCCTCGCCATCATCGTGCCCTCGTGACGACTTCCGGTCTGCACATTGTCGTGGCCGAGCCGTATGACGCGCAGGCCGTCGAACGCCTCCGCGGTCTCGGGACGGTGACCACGCTTTCCGCGTGTGACGCCGCCACCTTGGCCCAGGCAATCGGCGACTGCGATGCCCTGCTGGTGCGCACCGGGGCGCAGGTGTCGGCCGACCTGCTGGCGCGGGCCGCGCGGCTGAAGGTCATCGGGCGGGCGGGCGTGGGGCTGGAGAACATCGACGTGGCGGCCGCCCGCGCCCGCGGCATCGAGGTAGTCTACACACCGGAGGCCGCCACCGATGCCGTCGCGGACCTCACCGTCGGCCTGCTGCTGGCCGTGCTGCGCGATATCCCGCGACTGGACCGCGAGGTCCGGGCGGGCCGGTTTGCGGCGGCGCGGGCGGCGGCCGTCAGTCGTGAGCTGGGCGGCCTAACGCTCGGCATCGTGGGTCTGGGGCGAATCGGACGGGCCGTCGCCCGCCGCTGTCGGCACGGCTTCGGCACCCGCATCCTGTACAACGACATCGTCGAACCGGGCTTCCTCGATTTCGTGGCCACCGGCGTGACCAAGGAGGAACTCTACGCTGGCAGCGACGTGGTCAGCCTGCACGTACCGCTGACGGACCTGACCCGGCACCTGATCGAGGCGACCGCGCTGGGGCAGTTCAAGCCCGGCGCGATCCTGATCAACACCGCCCGGGGCGCGGTCGTGGACAGCTTGGCGTTGACGGAGGCCCTGACCGCCGGTCGGCTGGCCGGTGCCGGGCTCGACGTCGTCGAACCCGAGCCGCTGCCGACCGGGCATCCGCTGTTGACGGCCCCCGGCGTGGTCTTCACCCCGCACATCGGCGCCCGGACGCAAGCGGGGCTGGCCAGGATGCACGCCGTAGTCGAGGACGTGGCGGCCGTGCTCACCGGCGGGCGACCAAAGTACCCGGCCCCTCACTCGCCCCTCGACTCCGGTCGCGCGACCACATAACGGTGCGCGATTCCGCGCCGCAATCGAGGCGCTAACTTGTTCCCCTTGACACCGAGTGTGAGGGGCAGCCCGCGCCGTGCGTCGCCACTCTGGGTGTCGCACCATTGCGTATTGCGCACGGTTGTTCAGTCCTGTGTAGCCTGCCTATTCCTGCAAAGCCGCGACGATGCTCGGAACCAACTCCGCCGCCTCGGCGCTGGCGTAAATGCGCTGCGGGTCTTGCAGCAGGCAGGTCAGTTCCGCGCGGTCGGCCGGGCTGAGGTGGGTCGCGCAGAAGCCCGTCAGGTCCTCGACGGCCGCCGTGAACTCGGCCAACGTGAAGGGCCCCGGGAAACTCGTCGTACTCAGGAAGTCCGCAAACCACACCACAAACTCGCCCGTGTCCGACTGATCCGCAGGCGCGCCATCCGTCCCGCCGTCTCCGTCTTCGCCGTCGGCACCACCGTTGCCGTCACCGTCATTCTCCGCGCCACCGCCGTCCTCTTCCTCGCCGCCGGAATAGCCGCCGCCTTCACCCGCGAGCAAGCCCCCGCCGCCGCACGGATCGGGACAGCCCGTCAGCACCGGCTTGGACGTGTTGAACCAAGGATCGTAGGCACCGGTGCCGTTGAGCAGGTTGATCAATTCGTTGAGGTCAGCAGCAGTAATCGCGCCGCTGTTGTTGATGTCGGCCTCCCAGAGGGGTACGGTGCCACCTTCGAACACGATGTTGATCCGGTTGATCAACTGGACGATGTCCTGAGCGTTGACCCGGCCGCTCCCGTCCACGTTGGCCGGGTGTTTGTAGTAGGCGACGTAAGCTCCGGTCGGCAGGTATTGGATCGTGGTCACGCACGGCGCCGCGATTCCGTGGGCCAGCGTAAGCTCGTAGCAGCCATCGCCTGCATAACTGCAATCCTCGATGGAGTTGGGTCCGCAGTTGGGGTCAGAGCACGTCTCGCAGAGTACGAACTCACCGCACATCCCCGCCTGCGCCGGATACAGGCAGATCGCAATCTCGTCACCCACTTCGCCGATGCCGTGGCAGGGCTGGCCGGCCGAGATGGGATGATCCGCGCGCGCGTCGGTCACTCCGTCGGGCGGACAGGCCGTCAGGTACTCGCACTCGTCGGGCACGCCGCTGTTGTCGAAGTCGGGGCTGGCTGGGGGGCGGTCCCGTTCAGCAGCACCCAGAGTGCCGAACTGCCCCAACACGGAACCGCCAGATCCGGGAGCCCGTCGCCGTTGAGAAGTCCCGTTTCCAACTGGTCCGCCTTGTAGCCCGCCGTGAATTGTACGGGCCCCGTCAGTCCGCCGTCGCGGTCGTTGACGAGGACGGAAATGTACGTCGTGTTGTGCGTGGTGACGGCATCCGGAAACCCGTCGCCGGTCAGGTCGGCGGCGACGACGTACTTGGGACTCGCCGCCACGGGAAACGTATCTTCGGCGCCGAGGTTCACGTCGAGCCCGTTCCATCCCCCCGGTCCGGCACGCAGGTTCCTGAGAATCGCAACCTGGTCCGGTCCGTCGTTCGCCACCACCACGTCGAGCCACCGGTCGTGGTTCATGTCGGCCACGGCCACCGAGATCGGGTATGTCGCGCTGAAGGCAGGACCGCTGAGGTAACAGTCGTGCTACACCGAGCCCGTGAAAGACAGGTCGGCGTCCGTCCCTCCGGCGTTGCGCAGGACGGCGATCTTGTTCTCTTCCCCGCCTGCCACGATCAGGTCTGGGAGGCAGTCACCGTCGAGGTCGCCGGTGACCACCTGTTCGGCCGTGCCGGCGCTGGGCGCGCAAACCACGAAAGGCGAACTCGTGACTCGGGCGAACACTCCTTGGGCGTTGTAGAACACCGACACCCTGTCTGAGTACCTGTTCCCCCACGCCAAGTCGAGGTCGCCGTCGAGGTCCAAGTCGCCCGCGACCACCGACTCAGGCGTATTGCAGTTGGTGTCGGGCGGCTCGCAAACCTCCGTGAGCGTCTGGTCCACAGTAAACGTCCATGCCGGCGGCGGGCTGGGGTTGGCCCCGTCGTTACGCAGGATCGTGACCGCACCGGGGTAACCATTGCGGGTGACGGCCAGGTCGAAGTCGGCATCGCCGTCAAAGTCTCCCGCGGCCAGGGCGTAGGGTTTGGGGTACCCGTCGGCCAGGGAAATCGTCTGCGGATTGGCGAACGCGCCCTGGCCGTCATTCCACCAGATGGTCAACCCGAACTCCCACTCCCCGTTGGCGACGATGAGTTCCGCGTCGCCGTCGCCATCAAGGTCCAGGGGCACCTCCACGTCGTCCGCCGTCTGCGCTCGGGCAATTACGCCGTAGGTTCGGGGCCCGCTGGAAACCGTGTAGGCCGTGCCCGCCAACTGCACCTCCCCACCCGCCACGTCGCACTCGTCGGGGATGCCGTTCGGCTGGCAGTCCTGACTGGTCTCGGAGGCGATGTCGCATTCGTCGGGTATCCAGTTTCGGTTGCAGTCGTCGCTTGCGCCATGGTAGATGTCGCAGATATCGGGAACATCGTTTCCGTTGCAGTCGAACCCCTCCCCCGGCGGCCCATCGTCGCACCAGTCGAGGCTTACAAACGAGATCGCGGCGAAACTGTGACTGATGCAGTCGTCAATATTCTCTGTTTCAATGTCAAGGTCGACGTGGTTGAGTCGCACGACCCACGACGCATCCCCATCGGCGTGATCGTAGAGGTTGAACACCGGCGAGGGTCCCAGCAGGCCCTGCCAGGCGTTCGGTATTGGGCCCGGGACGTCTACCGTGCCCGGAAACCCGTCCATGTCGACGCCATTCAGTCGGAAGGCGTCGTAGTCTTCATACGAAGACGGATCATCGAACCTCTGGTACGGCTGCCCGTCTAAAGCATTGAGGAAGAAATGGAACACCGAACCGATATAGGGCACGGACTCCGCAGCTTCATTGCGGAACTCAAGTGTGGCTCGCGCAAAGGGGTACTCCGGTTCCGTGGTCGTCAGCCCGGTGTACACATTTATGAGGCGCTTGGGCTCGGATGCGTGGCTATAGATCACGAGTAGCGTGATACCCTCGCCGAGCGCGACCGGGTCTTCCGGGGGAGGCGGGAAGTCGACGACACCCTCCACGGTATAGGTGCCGTTTCCGCCCTCCGCCTGTACGATGGAGGTCACGTCCGCGATGTATGCTACAGTGTACGCAAAACGCGGCTCTTCTTCGCGCAGTTGCCAGCACAGGTCGGGCGCGACACACCCAGCGGGTGCCCCCTGGACCGCCGAGCCGTTGAGCGTGAGGAGCGCCTGCAGCGGGTCCTCAGGGTCGTTGGTGAGAAAGGACCAGTTGATATACGCAGCGACGACTTCCGCGCCTTGCGGGAGTGAAGTGAGTGATAGCAGGACCGGATCCTCAACCAGTGGATCCTGCCCCTCCCCCACCCAAGTGCGCGTGCTCCATCCGCAGGCTGCGAAGCCGCCGTGAAGTGTGATCGCAACCGAGGGAGAGCCGCCCAACGGGTCCGCCGTGCGGGTGGTCTGCGCTTGCACGCGTGTGTGCGGCGCGCCCAGGAGAAAGGTAGACGAGGCGAAGACGTACGCGACAAGTCGCGACGCTTGGACTCCAGAGACTACGGTTGGACGACCTCTGCCGAGCGCGTAGGCGGGGTACCCGCGCTGCTTGCGAGGTCGGCGCATCGCAACGATGCCCGTTCCTAACACGAGCAACGCGAGCGTTCCCGGCTCAGGTACCGGAGCCAACCCGGAGCAGCCATTCGGGATCCCTGTGAAGCCGACGGGGTCGAGCGCACCGGTCTGAGCGTCGAGCGTGTACAGGGCGTAGGCTCCTGCGTTGCCTCCGTCGGCAACGTAGAGGGTGCCATCGGGCGCGACCGTCATGCCTGCCTTTGCGTCCAGTGGGGAGCTCAGGGGGGTGATTGCCAGCACGCCAGCGGTCCCTGGATCCAGCCTCACCAGCGTGTCGTGCGCGGTATCGAGCGCGAGGAGGTCGCCGGCGGCGTCGAAGACGAGAGCAGAGAGGTCGGCATCCTCGATCGGAACCTCTCCCACTAGGGTCATCCCGGCTGTGTTGGGGTCAACGATGTAAAGAAGTGTGCTCAAAGCGCCAGTCTGGGGGACGAGATAGAGCGTTCCAGTGGCCCGATCGACCGTGAGGTCACCCTCACTCCAGCCGCCGGGAGACGGCAAGCTCCCTATGAACCCCACTGTACCCGTAGGGATGTCGATTACTCCCAGCACTCCAGGTGCGCCGGTGCCGCCGATCCAGTACCCGTAAAGCTCTCCGCAGGGGGAGAGAGCAATCCCAGCAAGCCCGGTGTTATGCGTGGTGCGCGCATCGGTCGCCAGCCCGGTGGTCGGGTCGATGTTGTAGATCGTCCCGTCCCAGGATGCCCCGATCAGCATGTCCGCGCGGGCGCCGGGGGCGCCCGCCACCACCACAAGTGCTAGAAGTCCTGCCACTACCAGACGTGTCATACGGTCTCCTCCCCGTTCGAGTTGCCGAGCCGGGGCGCCACCCCACCCGCCGTGGGTTGGATACACGGCCCCCACACCCTCTCTGTCCTTAATGACGCGGAAATGTTGCGCGCGGCGAAAAAAAATCGCTGAAGCTCCTTCGAGAATCACCCTAGAGCGTGCCCGCCACCCCAAAGCCGCACCCAATCTTCTTGTGTCAGGCGCGAAAATCCAGTGCGACACAAACCTCCGGGCGTCCTGCGGACAGGTTCTGCGCGCTGAGGGCACACCTTCCGCGCCTGCGCGTCCGGGGCGGACTCTTGTCCGCAGATTCCGCAGAATCAGGGCTTTGTGGTGACAAGTAGCGTGGGAGAATTGCAGGTACGACGCCGGGCGTCGCTGAGTGAAGAGCAAAGCCGCGGGGCTCACCACGGAGGCGCGGAGGGCACGCCAAGGCAAGGGGGGTTGTGTCTCTGTCTGCTCCGTGCTCCCCGTGCCTCAGGGGTGAGGGCGGGCAGCGAGGTGCTCAACTCGGCCCCCTGCCCGGCGCAAACGCGTCGCTCCCGGGCTCGATCCTGGAATCTGAGCAATCTGAGTAATCTGCGGACAGGTTCTGCGCGCTGAGGGCACACCTTGCGCACCCGCGCGTCCGGGGCGGACTCTTGTCCGCAGATTACGCAGATTCCGCAGAATCAGGGCTTTGTGGTGACAAGTAGCGTGGGAGGATTGCAAGTGCGACGCCGGGCGTCGCTGAGTGAAGAGCAAAGCCGCGGGGTTCACCACGGAGGCGCGGAGGGCACGCCAAGGCAAGGGGGGTTGTGTCTCCGTCTGCTCCGTGCTCCCCGTACCTCAGGGGTGAGGGCGGGCAGCGAGGTGCTCAGAGGTATCGGTATCGGGGTCAACTCTGATACCATACCCGAGGTTAGTCACAGGCGCGCGCGGCGGGGTGGTGCTCGGCGGCGACGCGTTGTGGGAAAAGGTGGCACGCTTGATTCGCGCGCACGACGGCCAGGAGGAGATTCGCTGGGGACACCGCGTGGGACACGAGGTGGCACGGCATCTGATCATGCAGATGGTTGCCGAGGAGAAGGACCCGCGTGTGGGCCTGTGGCTGCGCGTTCGGCTGGGCGGAGAGCGGCCGGTGGATCTGGCCCGTTTGTTCGGCTACGCGGACGGCAGCGGCGTGGTGCGCGTCGTCCAGCGGCTCGACGCCTTGCGGAGCGTGACCGAGCCATGCAGTCGAAACTCGCGGCGCTGCGTCGGCAGCTTGAATTGTCAATTGTCACGAGTTGGCCCCAAACCCGAACCCGAGTTGACCCCGCCCCCGTTCCGGCAGGACATGCACCATCGCAACGGGATCGAAGGTACGCACAGCGAGTTGGTCCGCGCCTACGGGCTGCGGCGGGCCCGCTATCGCGGCCTGGCGGAAGTCCGCCTGCAGAACTATCTGATTGGGGCCGCGTGCAACGTCCGGCGGTGGTACCGTCGGCTGGTGTGGGAGACCAAGCAGGGCCTGCGTTTGCCGGGGTCGGTCGTCGCCACGCCGGCCGTGTAAACCGGCAAGGGGAGGCAGTCGCCCCGGTTGCAGTGGCGATCCGCACACTATTGCTGTAGAAAAGAAGACTGCCAGCAGTCGTCGCCTGATTACACGAGCCCACCGCTACTCGGCGCGGCAGGTTTACATAGTTACCCCAACACCGTCGCCTCGACGCGCGACCTTACTTTCTCAGCGGAATCAATTGTCAAGAGTTGACCCCAACCCCTCACCCACGACCTGGCGCGTGACCGTGTCTATCCGCACCACCGTTCCGCGATCCGAGCAAGCGACCTAGACATAACGCAGCACCGGGTTGCCTTGCCCTGCCCCATCCTGTATCTGTTCCCAAGTGTTGATCTGGAGCTGGTCGTTCGCTCCGTTCAGATTGATGAACGTTCCCTGCTCGAAGTCCGCCTGGGTTGTGTACGTCCAACTTTGGATCGCTTGCTGGGGGCACTCCGCTCCCCGCGCTGACGAACCCAGCAGGGCGACACACACCCCCAATGTCAGCGTCGTTGTTTGACGCTCGGCGTCAACGGGAGTAAGCCCGCGGCTCGCTGGCAACGGGTACCCGCTCAGCACGGACCAATGAGTACGGGGGTACCATCGACGCGCCCGCGCATATGCCGCTGGTCTCGCGGCGGCGCGGGCACAGGCGCGCGCTTCGTGGCGGCCATGACGTTGGGCGCCACGTGGCCCGGCGTCAGGGCGTACCCGTCCAGCCGGGCAACGTCCTCGTCCACAAAGCGACGCACGCCGGCACCTTCCATGAGGTAATCGTGGAAGATAATCAACCCGCCGGGAGCGACCAGCGGCGACCACAGCTCGAAGTCGCGCCGCACGCCCGCGTAGGAGTGATCGGCATCAATCAGCAAGACACGGACGGGCCCGCCGGGATAGTGGTGCACCATGTCCTGCGTTAACCCGCGCAGTGGTGTGACATAGTCTGACACTCCTGCCCGGGCGATGCGGGCCTGGAACGCGGGAAAGGTATCGCCGGCGTACTTGCCGACACTGGCGTAGGTGGTCTCCCCCTCGCGGGTACCGGCGAACGTGTCCACCGCGTAGACGTGGCCCGACCTGCGTATGTGGCAGGCAGTGGCCAGATAGGTGGTGGTCAGGCCCACCCACGAACCGAGTTCAACGACGTCGCCCGCGACCGGCCAGTCCACGGCCAGACGATACACGGCCAGCAGTTGCTCGGCCGGCATCATGCCGTCGCCGCACGACCAGTGCACTTGCGGCCACAGGCGCAGCAGACCGGCCAAAGCGTTCCGGTCCAGCTCGAGCGCCCGCGTCGGCAGAAAGTCACGCGGCAGCAGCCCCAACCCGCGCAAGCCGCGCGCCGCTTGCCGGGCCAATACCAGACCCCAGCGTGTACTGCACGCCCGGTAGTACAGGGAACCCGCGATCGACATACGCCTGCGCTCTCCCGCCGCGCGTGAGTGAGGTCCCTCTCGCTCCGTCCGGCGCGGGGCCCCCACGCGCTGCAACGCCGCCCGCCCCGCCTCGGGCACCATCGGCCGTCGAACGGGCGCGCGGCCCGCCTGCTTGCTTATCGGACAGTAAGCCGACCCCCTGTAGCCGTCCGGGCCGCCCGACTTGCGGCCCGGCCCCGCCTCATTCCAGTTGGTGGAAGGTCAGTTCGTCCGTGCGGAGGTCGAGCGTCGCCACCGTCCGGACGTGGGCACGGTGCAGTGCCCCGGGGTTGATGATGCGCGTCCGCCCCCAACGCACGTCCTGCCGCTGGTGGGTGTGCCCGTGAAAAACATAGTCCAGGTCCGGTCCGCACGCGCCGTCGTGGAAGCCGGGCTCATGCCCGTGCCAGACGGCGATGCGGCGCCCGTCCAGCTCGATGATCGTCGGGACGTCGGTTGGCGCCGGGAGGCCGACCGCGTGCAGGAAGGCGAGCGTGGCCGCGTCCGGCAGATCCACGTTGCCCCATACCAACGTGCACGGGCGACCGACGAGTTCCTCCAGCACGCCCATGCCGCCGACATCCCCGCAGTGAATGACGTGCTGCACCCCCAGGGTGTCAAAGAGCGCCAGCGCCCGGCGAACGGCGCTTGTCCGCCCATGAGTGTCGGAGAGGATACCAATGAGCATGGCAGGCACTTCTCCGCTGAGCCGTGAGGCCTCGCAAGTCGCGACGCTTTCCGCGGACGTGGGAGCGCTCCGTTTGCACTCCCACCGACGAGTGACTCGCCTCTCCCGCGGACCCTGTCAGTACAGCCGGCGCAGGATCGTGCCGGGGTAGTAGTAGCGCAGGATGTCGCCCGCGCGCTTGCCGGTCCGGGCCTGGCCTTCCATGCCCCATTGGCACAGACCCACGCCGTGCCCAAAGCCCCGACCGTTGGCAAACGTCACCACGCCGGTGTCCATCTGGATGTCGCAGAAGGCGCTGCGCACCACGCGCGCGCCGAGCGCGAGGCGGAAGCGCTCCGCGTCCATCTCGTAGGTTTGCCCGGCAGTAGCCGTCAGACGAATCCGCAGCAGCCGCCCGGCCTCATCGCGGGTCGCGGCCTCCACGGCCGCCAGCGGACGCAGGCGCTCCAGATCCGGCTCCCGCGCGCAGAGGCGTTGCTCCACGTCCGCGAGCGGCATGCTGACCGCACCCCAACGATACGTCTCGCCGGGCGCGATGCTGCAGTAGTCGCACGGAACGCCGCCACCCAAAACGGGTAGCGGCGCCGCTTCGCCGAAGACGTTGGCCGACTGCGTGACGCCGCCGCAGGCCGCACTGTAATACGTCGGGAACACCGCGGGGGTGTCGCCGGCCAGGTACGTGCACACGACGCCGCGCGTTGCGCGGGTGGCCAGAGTTGCCGCGCGCCCGGTCGCGTCAAAACGCAGACCCTGATACACCTGGGCCGCCTCGGTGCTGGTCACGTCGTACGGCGAGCTTGCCCGGCGCAGCATCTGATACCACGCGAACGTCCGGGCCGCGATGGCCTGCACGCGGTATGCCTCGCGGTGAAAGTCGGGCCAGACCTCGCCCGCCACCACGCAGGCCGTGTAGGTCTCCAGGTCCAGCGCATTCGTGACGCGCAACCGTTGCCCCGTGCCGTCGGGCTCCACCGTCAACCGGCCCGGACAGGCGATGCCGACCGACCATTGGCCGCTGCGCTCGATGGATACCCACACCCAATGGCCCGCCTGGGCCGTCAGTGTGACCGCACCGGCGTCCCACAGTTCGTCGCCGCAACGCAGCCCGCCCGTGGGATCGAACTGCACGATCGACCACTCGGCCGCGCTGAAGCTGCCCAACGGCCGGTCCTGGCCGTCCCGCACGGGTACCTCTCTGTCGGCGCGCAGGCGGATACGTTCCGCACCGGAGGCCAGCAGCACGCGTACGTCCCGGACGGCCGGGGCACCCTCCCACAGCGGCACCGGCTCCGGGCGTGGCCGGGCGTACAGATCAAGCACGTGGGTCAGGCCGAGGCCCAGCAACAGCATCAACACCGCGGTCGCTCCGCAACTTGCCAGCCAGCGTAGGAGATCAGGCCGCTGAATCGTCATCTTGATCTCCCGCGCGTGCCCGCGCCCTGCCGCCTCCGGCGCGCCCGCACCGGCGCCCCGGAGCGAGGCGACTGGGCTCCACTATGTCCCACGCGGGTGAAGCTGGCAACCCGCGAAAGGACGGGCGGGTGATCGGTGGGCAACGCCGCGGCCCCCTGGTGTCGGCGTGCCGGGCTTCTCCGCCTGTTTCCGCTCGCGGGGCTCAACCGGGTAGTGGATCACGGAGGCAATTGAGAACCACCCCGTCAACGTGCCCTCGGCGTTCCGCGTGCTCACTGTGCCGGCAGGGGCGGAGACACCCTCGGGGCCCGCACGTGGTACGCTACTGCGTCGGGCGGCGGCGGCGACGCACACGCCGTTCGGTTGTTTCTTCGCACCGTGCCCGCCCGCCGAACGCGTCCCCATCCCGGACTTTCGGACGATCCGCGGGGAGGCGATCAGGCGGCCCAGCCCTGACCTGCTCGACACGATCTACATCAGCCAGCAACAGCAGGAGTGGTATCGCGAATACGCCCGAGTCGCTGGGGAGCGGCCGTTCGCGCTGGTCGGCTCGGCCAAGCCGACGGACGACGCCGTGGCAGTCGCAGCCAGGATGCGCGACGCGCTGGCGTTCGACGTGGATGAGCGGCGGCAGATGTCGACCTGGACGGACGCCTTGCGCCGCTTCATCGAGCAGGCGGAGAACCTCGGTATTCTGGTCATGGTCAACGGCGTGGTGGGCAGCAACAACCGCCGCAAACTAGACCCCGCCGAGTTCCGCGGCTTCGCCCTCTGCGACCAGCTCGCGCCGCTGGTGTTCGTCAACGGCGCCGATACGAAGGCCGGGCAGATGTTCACCCTGGCCCACGAGATCGCGCATCTGTGGGTGGGCCAGTCTGCCCTCACGGATGTGGAGCCGCGGTCCAGACCGACGAATTCCCTCGAGAAATGGTGCAACAGCGTGGCGGCGGAGTTGCTGGTCCCCCTCGCCGTCTTCCGCCGGGGGTTCGATCCGGGCGCGGCGCTACAGGGCGAGCTGGATCGTCTGGCACGCCGCTTCAAGGTGAGCACGCTCGTCGTTCTGCGGCGCGTTCACGACGCCGGGGGGCTGGCGCGGGAATCGTTCCGGCGCGCGTACGACGGGGAGCTGCAACGCCTGACAAGCGTCCCGCGTACCGGCGGAGGCGACTTCTACCTCACCACCGCTGCTCGGGTCAGCAAGCGTTTCGCCCGCGCGGTGGTCAGCAGCACCTGGGAGGCCCGCGCGTCGTTCACAGAGGCGTCTCACCTGCTCAGCTTCAAGAAGATGTCCACCTTCCGCGAACTCGGGCAGAGCCAGGGGTGGTGAAGTAGTGGCTTACCTCCTCGATGCCGACGTGTTCGTCCGCGCCAAGAACCTGCATTATGGACTGGATTTCTGTCCAGTGTTCTGGAACTGGCTCATCCGGGAAAACCAAGCGGGCAAGGTCTACAGCATTGAGAAGGTGGGCGACGAGATCGAGGCCGTGCAGGATGAGCTGTCGGAGTGGGCCGCGACGCGCGGCGACGGTTTCTTCCTGCCACCGGACGAGGCGACGCTGCGCTCGTTTGCGGCGGTAACAGCCTGGGTGCAGGGCCAACACTACGACGCTTCGGCAATCAGCACTTTTCTCCAGAAGGCGGACTACTATCTGATGTCGCAGGCTCACGCCGGCAAGCACACCGTCGTGACACACGAAGTGCCCTCGGCGTCCACCTACAAGGTCAAGATTCCCGACATGTGCATCGGAATGCGAATCAAGTGCATGTCACCCTACGAGATGCTGCGGCATGAGTGTGCCCGGTTCGTGCTGGGGCGTGAGTACCCGGTGCCTCAGAACCTCATGCAAACACCATGACAGTCCGCTGCCCGGCGAACCTCGCTCTCGGTGACGAGGAGACCCCACGCGCCAGGCGAGATCATCTCGACGACCCCCGCGATCGCCGAAGGAAGCTGAAGTCCCACGTCAGCTCGGACCGGGTGTCGCCCCACATCGCCTCCAGATCGACGCCCCGCTCCGAGACACGCACAAGCCTGAGGCCCTTGCCGGAACCGAAGTAGCCTCCCTCCTCCGCAGTCAGCAGTTCCTGTGGTGGGGAGACACGAATGGTGGCTGTCCTGGCGCCGGGGTCGAAACCGACAAGTTCAATCCGCGTTCCGCACACGCGAGTGCCGTCCTTGGGCCGGGACAAATGGAGCGCGCACGAATCGTCGCTGAGCACTACCGTCCTCATGCAGCCGACGCCGCCCCATGACACCGCAAGTCCACTCAATGTCGCAAGCGCAGTGATCCGCCTGGCTAAGCTGGTCGACATCACTTCTTGTCCCATGTGGCAGACAGCATACCGGTAAACACGGTAAGCTCGCCCGAGGGGACGCCCAGGTGCTCTGCAACGGTCCGTCGGTCCCGCGGCCAACACGATACCGTCACCCTTCGAATGTCACCGATCCTGACGGAGTCCGAAAGACGCCGTCTCCGTTCGCTGGTGTGTGGCCGCCCTTCGAGCACAACGCCGTCTTCGGGGTAATAGAACGGAGTCCATGCGGACCAGGCGTAGAAACCATCCCTGAGTAACACGCGGCGCGCCACGGACTCGCCGGGCGCGAGGTTGACCAGACGCTGCGCCCAGTAGGCGCCGTCCCCCGACCGCGCCTCCCGCGCTTCGAGCCACTCGCAGGATACCTCCTCGCCCGCAGCGTTCTTCAGGTGAATCCACAGGGGAATCACCAGCTCGCGATCCACCGTAATCGGTACCACCCCGGAGTTGCTCAGCAGGATGACCAGTTCCGGCCTGTCGTCGGTGCCGGTGAGTTTAACGCCAAGTGTCGCGTCGGGGTGGCTTGGCTCGCGTGCCTCTTCCGCATGCGCGGCATCCGCCCGGAGTTCATGCTTCGCTTGGCGGCACGCTGATCCCATGACCGCCGGGGCAATGCCCAGACTCAGGCATGTTAGAGAGATCTGCACTCTCAGCAACACTCTTGGCTTCTCGACCGGCCCCGACGCACACTGCGTCACAGCGCGATACGCGGAGGCCTTCACTGGTTGGGCTACGGCTGCTCCTCTGGAGGTGTGTGATCGCTCGGGCCTCTCCGTACCTCGGTGGACTCCGGCTCCCACGGCGGTTGGCCATACACGAGCGGGCGCGGCTACACCTCCCGGCCTGGATTCCTGCATACGGGTCGCGGCGCGACAGAGGAACACGCGATCGCTCTGCGCGGGTTACCCGCGTCGAAACCCACCCGCGCCCAACGCGACGGCGGGCTGCTACTCCGTCGTCCGCAGGGACAGCCCGAACTGGGAGAGTTGCCGCTTCACTTCCGACAGCGAGGTCTGCCCGAAGTTCTTCATCGCGGTCAGTTCCGCTTCCTTGTGCTCGATGAGTTCACCGATGGTGGCCACCCCCAGGCGCTGGAGGCAGCGGCGGGCGCGCACCGACAGCTCCAGGTCGGCCACCGGGCGCATCAGCAGGGCCGGATCGTACCCGGCACGGCGCTCGACCGGCGCGGGCGGCAGCGGCGCGCCGATCCCCGGCACCGCCTGCCCCAGGCGCAGCCCCTTCTGGGACAGCATGGCCTTGATCTCATTGAGCGACGTCTCGCCGAAGTTCTTGTAGCTGAGCAGCTCCGCCTCGGTGATGCGCAGCAGGTCGCCCAGCGTCCGGATGCTCATCTGCTTGAGGCAGTTGCGGCTGCGCACGCTCAACTCGAAGTCCGTCACCGGCGTGTCGAGGACGGCGCTGCGCAGCTCGCGGTCGCGCTGCGTCTTCTCGTCGTAGTACATCGTGTACGAGGCCTTCACGGAACGCAGCGCCTGACGGGCCCGCGCGTGCTCCGGATACGTCGCCAGCACGCTCTCCAGGCACGTGCGCGCTTCGTCCAGCCGACCCTCTTCCTCGTAGAGGACGGCCAAGTTGATCAGGGCGCTGACCGGGGCCTGCTCCTGGGCGGCGCAACGTTCGTACAGCGCCAGGGCCTCTTCGTCGTTGCCCAGCCGGTCGTGCAGGACGGCCGCCCGGAACAACGCCTCCTGGTGGGCGGGCTCGGCCGCCAGGGCTTCATCGTAGCCGTCCAGTGCCGCCTCCCACTCGTGGCGCCGCTCGTGCAACAAGGCGCGCAGGAAGAGGTGCTCGGCCTGCGACCCCGCGGTGGGCCCGGCCGACGCCAAGGCCTGCTCCGCCTCCTCCAATCCGCCTTCCCGAACCTTCTGCGCGATCTCTTCCAGCGTTGCGGACATAGCTTATGGTAATCCTTCGCAGCAGTATCTCTGGCCTGAATGACAATCAACTCGTACCCGGCTTCCGCGGGCAAGCCGCGTGCGACGGGACAGTCCTGCTCTTGGCGCCGACCTCCACCCTCCCCGCCGACAGGCCCCCGCCCGATACGCCCGGTAGCACCCCCCGATCGCGGAGTTTAGGGTTCGGCCCACCGGTTGCAAGTTAACCCCCGAGCGGCAGCCAGGCCACCGATCGCGCGACGGGCTCCGGGAACCCGTCCTGACCCCCGCCCCGAACACCATCGCCCCCCGAAGTCGGGCCGCGTCGGTGTCCCCAGCACCTCCGCCGAACGGGGAAACCGAGTGCCCAGGTGGGGTGGCCTGGCCAAGCGTAGCGCCGCCGTCAAGCCGCGGGCCGGCTCCCCTTGACGCCCAGCGTCAAAGGCGGCCCGCGCCGTGCCCGGGTACCCTGACTGGCGCACGGCTGCCCCAGGTCGTCTGGTCACCCTCCGCTGCGCTTCTGGAACGTCCGGAACGCCGGACACTCAGACGGCCTGCCGCAGCACACGTCCCGAATGTACTCGTAGTACACGTCCGGAGGGTATCCGTACTGCTTCCGCAGGGGGCACTTGAGCGCCACCCGCGGCTTGGACTTCTGCCCCGGCCCCAGAATCAGGGCCTGAAGATACACCTGGTTCTTGCCGGCAAAGCACTCCATCCGCTCGTTGAGCCGCTCCTGGAGCTGCGACACGTTGCCGGTTTCTTCCTCGCTCGCCAGACGCGGCAGCCGCCCCGCGCTGCTGCGCTCCCGGTCGCGGGCCTGCTCCAGAGCGTCGCTGATCGCCTGCTCCAGCGTGAGCTGTTCGACGGGGTACTCGAGGAACGCGGCCGCGCCCAGCTTCATGGCCGCGGGCTGCAGGACGCCCGCCCCGGCCGGCCCGACCAGCAGCACCGGCACTTTCCGACCATTCCGCCGCAGGTAGCGGAGCAAATCCAACGCCTCGGGCTTATGGTGATCGATCCCCGCGATCAGCAGGTCCGGCCCCATCCCCTCCAGGGCCCGGATGCCGCGGGCCATGTCGCCCACCGAGTGGACCTGGTGCCGCCCACCCGCCCGGGCTTCCAGGAACTTCCTCGCGTTGCCGTCGCTGTGAATGAGCAGAATCCGCGCCATCGTTGTGCCGGGCCGCAGCGTACTGAGCTTCCCGTGACTGGCGAAACCACTAATGATAAGCGTGTCAGTCTGTCAGGTCAAACCATAGGATTGCAGCGTGGACGCATTGCCATCAGTGCCGGGCACCTCGTGTGCGGCGCGGTCTCCCGTACAAGCAACAAACATAACCCATTTTAGCGTTCACAGAGGGTGCGCAACAAAGTGAATGGGAAGATGCCCGTGTCGTGCCCGTCCGACCAGGTCAACTGGAGGGCATACCGGCCGACAAGCTGGGCGCCGGTCACGCGAATGTCCGCCGACGGGTCCTTCTTCAGGACCGGCAGCGCGGTGGCGCTCTGGGCCTCGCGCTCCGTTCGGCACGCTGCGCAGGGGCAGTGACGGCGGAGCAGCGCCAGCGGCAGCTCGCTCTGCGTCCCATCCTGCCAGCGAATGTGGAGGCGCTGCGGGCCCAGTTGCACGCGGAGGTCGGCGGGGGCTGCGGCGGAGACAGGGGGACCGGGCGCCGGCGAACCGATCGTTCCTGGCTCCCTGGTTGCCTGGGGCGACTTCAGTGGATCACTGAGCATACAAGCGGACCTCCCCTTCCGCGATTTGCCGCCGGGCGATGCGCCAAAACGTCACGTCCACCGGTTCGCCTGTCCGCAACTCGCGGAGCAGGAGCCCGACCTGGTCCACGTCGCGGATGCGGTAGCGTCCCAGGTACACGATGATATCGCCGGGGCGCAGGTCCGCGCGCTCGGCCGCGCTGCCGGGCTCCACCCCCACCACGATGACGCCGCGACCCCCGATGAGCGCCAATTGCTGCGCCAGCTTGCCGGTGGCATCCTGAATCTGCAAGCCCAGCAGTTCGCGGGCCAGGCGCTGCCCGTCGGGCTTGGGTACTTCGACAAGCTGCACGCTGGTTTCCACGGGTTTCTCGTCGCGGACAAGCTGCAAGCCGACCTTGTCGCCCGCGTCGCGCTGGAGCATGTACACGTAGAAGTCCAGGCCGCGCGCGACGGAGTGCCCGTCGATGGCGCGCACGATGTCGCCCAGGCGAATGCCGGCGGCTGCGGCCGGGCTCCCGTCCCGCACTTCAATCACCCTGGGCGGCTCCGCCACGCTCACCTTGAGCCCCACCTGGACCTTCTTGACCTTCTCGGGTTCGAGGATCTCCGGCAGCATGTCGCGCAGTTGGGCGACCGGGATGGCGAAGCCGATGTTCTGGGCGTCGGTGCGCACGGCCGTGTTGATGCCGATCAACTCGCCGAGCACGTTGAGCAGCGGTCCGCCGGAGTTGCCAGGGTTGATGCTGGCGTCGGTCTGGATGACGTCGCGGTACACCATCTGTCCGCCTACCTGCAACTCGCGGTGCAGGGCGCTGATGACGCCGGTGGTGACCGTGTTCTGCAGGCCGACGGGGTTGCCGACCGCGATGGTCTGCTCCCCGATCATCAGGTCATCGCTGCGGCCCAGCTTGATGGGAACGAGCGGCCTGGGGGGGTCGATCTTGATGACCGCCAGATCACGCTCCACGTCGCGGCCGATGATGCGGGCCTCGTACTCCGAGCCGTCGGCGAACGCGGCGACGAGCTGGGCCCCGGCCGTCACCACATGGGCGTTGGTGGCGATGTAGCCGTCCTCGTGGACGACGCAGCCGCTGCCGATGCTGCGCTCCGGCGGGAAGAGAAACACGCCGCCGAAGAGGTCCCGCCCGTAGCGCTGCACCTTCTCCGTCGCGGAGATGTTGACGACGGAGTCGCGGGCGCGTTCATACGCCTCCACCACCGGCGTGCGCCGGCGGGCGAGGGTATCCGTTGCGGACGGCTCCTCACCGGTCGCCGCCGCGCCAGCCAGAATCCAACCGACAACCAGAACAACTCTGTACGACATCATTCTGCGTCCGCCCGACCGCGAATCTTCTCCCGACCCGGCAACGGGGAGGCAGGCATTGCGCCGCCCCGCCCCATGTACAGCTTTGACGTCGCCGAGGGGCGCAACCTGTCGAGGCTGGGGGCAACGCTCGGAGCGGAGCCGCGCCAGCCGACCGTATTGTATGGCGGGCTCGACCCACGGCGAGTGCTGACGCCCGTGACGCAGACAGGATTATGGCCAAGTGCGTTGGTCTGGGCGAAATGAGAGACTGACCGGACGATGGGGCGGGGTCGAGGGCCGGCGCAAAGTCGCACTTTGCGAATTGGCAGGACGGTGGGTGTTGGTGTAACATAATCGGACGAGGTGCAGTTCCGAGTTGCAGGAGGATTGGGCATGTCGCAACTTCCCCTGCTGAGCAGGTAGTAACCCGTTGAACAGCAGAGGGTTGCGCGCGGTTTGGGGTTTCCTTAGCGTGGCTACAGGGTCACGCGGGTGGACGCGGGCTCAGAGCTGCACGCCCAGCAGGTCGAGCAGAGGCTGCTGCTCCTCGTCGGGCGTCGTCTTCAGGAGGACCGCGGTGTCGTTGAAGATCACCGTTTCCTGGCGGATGCCTTTCAGCCGCTCCAGCACGCCCGCGAACGTCCAGCGACGCTCCGCACCCTCGCCGTCGGCCGCAAACAACGGCGCCAAACGCTGCCGCAGATGCCATTGCATGTAATACGCCAGCAGGCATAGGAAGACATGGGCCGCAATCCGTTCGTCCTTGTGGTGATACGTCGGGCGGACTTCCAACGCCACCGTCTTCAGTTGCCGAAACCCACGCTCCACCTCTCCCAACTGCCGGTAGGCCGCCACCGCCTGACTCTTGTCCAATACGCTCGCGGCCACGTCGGTACGCACCACGTAGCAACCGTCCAACGACTCCTCCACCGCCACCCGTTGCTCATCCAACACCCATTCGAGCTTCCCCTCGTGCACGCGCCAGGCAAGAAACTTGCCCACCTTCCAGCGGGCCAGGGCCTGGCCCACGGCGGCCCCCAACTCGGCCGGCGTCCGCCGCTTGCGACTGCGGGCCAGCTTCTCCAGAGCCTCCCGACTCTTGCCGATGAGGGCCACGCGTGTGCGGCCCTCTTTCTTGGCCGTCAAGGGGTTGCGGCAGAGCAGATAACGAATCCCCGGCGCGGCCGGGTCGTGCACCTCGGCGATTTCCCGCTCATCGAACAACCCCGGCTCGATCACCTTTCGCTGCACCAGTTGCAGAATCTGGGGATGGGTCAAGGCCGTCACGCTCCGCATGCCCGCGGCGCTCAACTCGGGCAGCCGCGCCGCCGTGAGCATCCCCCGGTCCCCGGCGAGAATCACGTCCTGCAAACCATAGTCCTGTTTCAACTCCGTAACCCGGTCGGCCAGCGTCTTCTGATCGTTGGTGTTGCCCCGATAGACGGCCACGCCCACCGGGCAGCCGTCACCATTGGTCAGCAAGCCGATGACGATCTGCTGGTGGCCGCGTTTGCCGTCCCGGTTGTAGCCCCAATCGACCAACCGGCTGCCCGCGTACTCGCCCTCGAAATAGGAACTGGTCACGTCGTACAGAATCAGGCAGCCGTGCTCCAGGTGCCGGCGGGCAAGGGCCTTCTGGATCGCCGCCTGGCGGGCCAAGAGTTCGTCCAGGGCCGCGTAGCAGTCGTCCACCTCCGGACGCCCGTCCCCCAGCCCGCACACCGACCACAAGGCCGTGTCCCGCCACAAGTTGGTCAACGCCAGCTTGGAGCCCTGATACACCACCCGTCCGACGATCATCGCCAGAACGTGACGCACCCAGGGCGGGCGTCGCGAGTAGAGCAGCTTGTCTAAGCCCAGGTCGAGGGCAGTTTGCAGGACCGCCCGGACCGCTCCGTACTCGCGCGAGTCCCGGACCTGCCAACCGTCTCCCGACGACAGGCGTGGGCAACCACGTTGCAGGAACTCGCGGAGGGCCTCCAGTTGCGGCAGGGTCAGCCCCGTCACCCGTCCGCGGGTGCGGTGGCAGACCTTGCCGTTGCGGCGGAAGCTCTCCCGCAGGAGGCCGTAGACGTAGGGGTTCTTGCGGCGGCGGTCGATGAGGATGTCGAGGTGCAAGGTGGTCCTCCCCGGCGGGCCCACGGTACGTGGCCACGCATTACCCCAAACATACTGCCGATCGCCGCGATGTCAAGCGGATATTCCGCAAATGTACATGTATACACTTGCAACCCCAAAACCCCGCCAACCCTCGCTGCCTTCAGTACTTAGCTCAAATCACCCAGGGAAAGTTGCGGCAAGAACAGCCCGCATGGTGCTGCGCTATCCTCGTGGGCGCGCGATTGCGCACGGTTGTTGAGCACTTCGACGGAGTCGGCTGGATGTCTGAATGGCGTCAGCGGTCCACCATTGACCTCCGCTTCCGTAGCTGCGTCTCCGCGGGGTGTCTCTGCGGACTATGGTCTCAGCGGGTTGATCGTCAGTCCCGTCGCCAGTTTCGGGTAGAAGAACGTACTCTTCTGCGGCATCAGGCCGCCGGCTTCGCTGACGGCGCGGAGGTGGGCCATGGGCGTGGGGTTGAGCAGCAGGCCCACGCCGGCCTCGTCGCGGGCGACCTGGCGCGTGTTCTCCGCCGACTTCGTATAGCGCACGTCCGGGGCGCGGCCCAAACGTTGCTTCAGCAGCTCGTCGATCAGGTAGCGGTGCAGGTACGCGGCATCAAGGTCGTACCAGGGCTCGACCTCGCCCTTTTGCAGCGTCTTGAGTTGCGGACGGTCGGTGAAGCGCAGCGCCACTTCCTTGCCGCTCTTGCCGTCGAAGAGCACGATATCCGCGTTGCCGGGCGAGGCGGCGGCCGCGGACCGTCCTCCGCACGCGCAGCAAGGGTCACGCCGCTCGACGAGCGCGGTGCCCGGCTTCCACGCCTCCAGTACCGTGGCAAGGTCCACGTGCGCGAGCGTCCGGTTGTACGCGATGATGAGGCTGCCGGGGTCATCCATGCTGCCCAACACCATCATGACGTAATGGGCCGGGTGATCGGGCGGCAGCGACTTGCCCGCCTGCTGCGTGCAGAACTCACGGTAGTTAAGAGCGGTGCCGTAGCGGTGATGCCCATCGGCAATGTAGACCTTCTTGTCCGCCAGGGTGTCCACCACCTGCCGAATCGTGCCCGCGTCGGTGACGATCCACATACGGTTGCCGACGCCGTCCAGGGTCGCGGTGACGTCGGGCCGGCGGGCCGCCGTCGCCGCAAACGTCCTGCCCACGCGGTCCTCCGGGTCATGATACAACCCGAAGACCGGCGAGATGTTGCACCGGGTGGCCTTCATCAGCGCGAGCCGATCCTCCTTCGGCCCCCCGAACGTCAACTCGTGTGGCAGGACGACGCCATCGGAAAACGGACGCAGTTCCAGGCGGGCGATGAACTTCTTGCGCGTGTACTGCCTGCCGGCACAGTCGAACGTCTGGTGGTACAGATACAGGGCGGGCGCGGGGTCGCGGATGAGCGTGCCGTCGGCCAGCCAGCTTTCCAGCCGTCGGGCGGCGGCGGCGTAGGCCTCCGGCGGCCCAGCCGACTTCGGAGGGATGTGCGGCAGGTCAATGGCCACGATGTTGCGGTCGCTGCGCGCCAGCAGGGCATCCTTGTCCGCCTGGTCGAGCACGTCGTAGGGCGGTGCGATCAACGCTGAGACATCGCCCCCGTTGCGTTTCTCGTCGTAGCGGACGGCCGCGAACGGTGCAATCCTGGCCATGTGCCTGTCCTCCAGTGAGCTTCCGTCTCCCCGCACGTTGCAGGGAATCCACCCAGGCGACAGGTTAGGGGCGCTGCGGCGCAGATGCAAGCGTGGGGCGCCGCGGCGTGGCGGCAGGGATGGGGGCGGTCAGGACAGCGTGGCTTGGGGTAGTCAGGCAAGCACGTCCAGGAGACGATCGACGGTGCCGTTGAGGCGTTCCAGGGTTTCGTAGGTGCCGTTCTGAATCTCCGCCCGGATGGCCGCTTGTCGGGCCTGCTGCAGACTACTGTCCACGGCAAGCTGTGGCCAATGCTGGGAGCCCCGCACTCCCTGGGCGGCGCGCGTCCCGACGCGCGCGCGGTTGCCGAGCTCCGCGGAGGTGCGCCCCGCGGGGGACAGCGGCGTGGAGAAATAATCACCGATGTTGATGATCATGGTTGCTCAATCCCGGCAGAGTCGCGTCACCGGCGTCCGCGTTCTCTTGTCTCGCACTCTGCCGCAGCCTTCGCAGCACTGCCGGGGGGCAGCTTCCTGAGGCCTGCCTGACCGGCATGGTGCTCCCCGGCGCGGACTTTCATCGCCCGGTTCACGCCTTCCTCCATGAATGGCCTGAAAGAACGCAGGGGGTGTGGCGCCTGGGGCCCGTTCCATCGGACCGCTTATCGGTCTGGTGCGCCGCCGTTCTCACTATCGTCCGTGGTCATCGACGAGCTTGAAGGAAACTGAGCGGCGGGCGTCCGAAAATCACAGGTTGACACAACATCTCGACGCCCGCGCGTGGTACATGCCCCACAGGTGGAGGAGTGGGCGGGGTGAACGCGCGGAATCCGCGTGACGGGCCCGCGCAGGCGGTTTGTTTTGCTTAGCTTAACGGTCTGCCAGCACTGGCAGTGCAGCTTCGCGAGCCTGCCGGCCGCAGGGCCGGTGGGCGGCTCCTCGCGGCCGGCGGGGTTGCCCCCCGGCGATCCCCTGGAGCAAACCGCTGAACCGGCTGATACTGCCCCGTGTGCCGGGCCGCTTGACTTCGCCCGACGCGGACCGGACGGTGCGGCAGGGAACTGCTTGTGGCTTCTATCTCCCCATTTCAAATACGCCCTCTCAATGCCGGGGATGCGGACTTCCCTGCCGCCCTGGGGATGGCCTTCGGTGGCGATCCTGAGGGGCGCGAGCAGGCGGCCGCCTGGGGCGAGGCGCGTGGTGTGGTGCCCGCAGCGGAGGTGGGGCACTTGCTGGGGGTCTACGGTGGGGGAGTGTTGCTCAGCGCATGTGCGGCCGTGCCGGTGCCCGGGCGGGTGGCGTTTGTGTGGTGTCGCGGGGCGGCGCGGCATGCACTGGCCGCGCGGGCGGCGGTTGCGGGTCTGGTGGCACTTCAGGAATCAGCGTGGCAGCGATCCATCAAGTTGCTGGAGGCCTTGCTCCCGCCGGGTGCGACGGCCTTGGGAACGCCGCTGACGGAGGCCGGGTTCGTCTTCTTGACGCGGCTGCTCTATCTGAGCCGGCCGGTCCCGGGGCGCCCGGCGCCGCGCCCACCGGCTGAGGATCTGGAGTGGGTGGAGTACACGCCGCAGAGGGAGCCGCTGTTCCAGCGAGCACTGGAACTCGCCTACCAGGGGAGCTTGGACTGCCCGCCGCTTGCGGGGGTGCGTACCGCGGCCGAGGTGCTTGCCGGTCAGCGTGCGGCCGCGGGGCATGACCCCAAGCTGTGGTGGACGGCGCTGCGCCAAACCGAGCCGGTGGGGGTGTTGCTGCTCAATGAACTGCGGGGGGTGCGGGCGCTGGAGATTGTGTACATCGGGGCAGCGCCGGCCGCGCGCGGCACCGGGGTGGCCGACGCGCTGCTGCGGCGGGCGGTGGAAGCGGGCGCGCAACGGAGTGCCACCAACTTGACACTTGCGGTGGATGGCGCGAACGCACCGGCGCGGCGCATGTACGCCCGCTGGGGGTTCACCCAGTTCGCCGCGCGCGACGCCTGGATTGCAACTCGCCCCGGCGCAGAAGGTTGACGACGGCCCCCGCGCGCGGGGGGCATTTATCCACCGTCGGCCGCGGCGCCGGCGCGTCCGCGGTGGGGAAAAAAAACTTTTGCGTGCTAACTGCTTGTCAGATGTGAAGTCGCAACTCGACGACGGCTGTGAGCGCGGGTGTTTTTTGTTGACCGGGGCGTGGGCGACGATTAGTTTAGGCGCATCGAGAGTAAGGTCAGTCACATCCTCCGGCGCGTGGGTGTGAACAGCATCCGGCTGACCGACCTAACGCAGCGGCTTACCAGAGGGAGAGGGCTGTGGTTCCTGTCCTTACCGAGGAGCTACCGGTGGTCACGTGCGCAGACGACGCGGTCGCCCGCTTGGCGGCGCGGATCGCGGAGAAGGTCGGACCGCAGCGGTACGGGGTGTGGTTCAAGAACGTCACCCGGTTCACGTTCGCGGACGGCTATCTGCGGGTAAGCGCTCCGAACCCGTTTATTGCGGAGTGGATTGAGCGGCATTTTGCCGAGGCGATCGGCGAGGCGGCGCGGGAGGTTGCCGGCCAGGAGTTCACGCTGAGTTTCACGGTGGAGCCGGCGCTGGCGAAGGGGCTGGGCAAGCGGCAACCTGACCGACAGGTCGACTACATCGCCAACAATCCGGAGCGGGTCGCCAGGCTGCATAAGCAGTTGGGCGGTCTGCCGGCGGGGCGGACGCTGCGCGGGAAGATGGAGGACTTCGTTGTCGGTCCGTGCAATCAGCTAGCCTATGCCGCGGCGCTCAGCGCCATCGAGCATCCCGGGGAACAATACAACCCGCTATTTGTGCACGGCGGGTGTGGGGTGGGCAAAACCCATCTGCTCCAGGGAATCGCCAACGCCTTACAGGAACGCGACCCGCGTTTCCGCTGTCGCTACGTGTCCGGCGAGGAGTTCACCAACGACTACGTGTACGCCATCAAGGCCAAGGAGCAGGAAGCATTCCGGGACCGTTATCGCAACCTCGACGTGCTGATCATCGACGACGTTCACTTCCTGGCCAACAAGCGGGGCACACAGGAGGAGTTCCTGCACACCTATCAGAGCGTCGAGGCGGCGGGCAAGCAGGTAGTGCTGGCTTCGGACGCCTCGCCGAAGATGATCGGGCACTTCTCCGAGTCGCTGGTGAGTCGCTTCGCCTCGGGGATGGTGGTGCGCATCGACGCGCCCGATGCCTCGACGCGGGCGGAAGTGCTCCGGCGGCGCGCCCGGCGGATGCAGGTCGAGGTCGGCGAAGCAGTCATTCAGCACATCGCGGCCAACGTTCGTTCCAATATGCGCGAGTTGGAAGGCGCGCTGCTGCGCGTGGTACATCAGGCGCGGCAGACGGGTGAGGCCCTGACCGTGGCGCTGGCGGAGCGGGCCTTGCGCGAGTTGGTGCGGCAGACGGCGCCGGTGGTCATGCTGGCGGACATCGAGAGCAGCGTGGCCATCTTCTTCGGGCTCAACCCGGCCGACCTGCACACGTCGCGGAAAACCCGGACGATTGCCCTGGCCCGGGCGATCACGATGTACCTGTCGCGCAAGCACACGACGATGAGTTACCCTGAGATCGGGCGCTTCATGGGCAACAAGAACCACTCCACGGTGATCCTGGCGAACCGGAGGATTTCGGGTCAGTTGCAGGCGAACTGCGTGGTGCGGTGGATGACTCCGGTGGGCCAGCGGCAGCAGAACCTCGCGGAGTTGATCCAGGAACTGGAGGAACAGTTCACGCGGAAAGGAGCGTAGGCGAGTTTTCGTTCACGTGCTGCCTGGCGCCATGCACTCAACCTCCCCGACGGCGTGCGTCCGGGGCACAGGGTGAGGCGGGGGGAGGGTCGAGATCGCACAAAGTACCCCCTCACCCGGCCCTCTCCCCCAGGGGAGAGGAGGGTCCCGACGGAAGCCGCGGGGAGGAGACAGGGGCCAGGCGAGCAATCCCCCGCGCCCAGGTGAGCAGCGGCTCAGGGGCGCGGGGGAATCCCACAATCCGACAGGCCCGGCCGAGGGGACGCCATACCGCGGGGTCGGTGGGGCCGAAGACCGCGATCGTGAGGACGCCGGTGATGCCGGCCACGTGTGTCATCCCGGCGTCGTGGCCGATGAAACAGTCGGCCAGCCGAACAGCTTCCGCGGCTTCGACCACCGACTCGAGGCGGACGAGCGGCGCGGTCGCCGCCAGCCGTTCCAGCGCGGCGGCACCGAGGCGGTCCGCTTCAGCCGGGCCTGTCATCCACCACACTGAATGCCCTGCTTCGCGCAGCAGGCCGACCACCGCTTCCCAGGCGTCGAGCGTACAGCACTTGTGCGCCGAACCGCTCCCCGGGTGACAGATAATGGCACGCTCGGTGGAAGTGAGCGCCTCGGGAGCGTGCTGCCGACGCGGCGGCGCCGGCCCGCCCGCTGGGCGCGGTATATACGCCTGTGCGGTCGCATCCACCGCAACATCCTGCGCTGTAAGGGCGGCCGCCCATTGCTGTGTGATGTGCCTGCCCGTTGCCTCGGTGACGGCGTCCGGCTTCGGATCGACAACCACCACGCGGTCGCCGACCGCCGCGCGCAGACGCCGCGACACTGTCTCCTCCGGTCCGCCGAGGAAGCTGATGACGCGGTCGAAGTCACGCAGGAACCGCAGCGTCTGCGGCCCGCAGACGGCCTCGGCGGCCGCGCTGTAGAACGGGTGCAGGCTGAGGCTTTCCAGATCGACCGCCCGGTCGATGAGCCCGTGCCCGGCCGCCCATGGGGCCAGCGGGGAGCGGGCCGCGAGGGTCACCCGAACGTCGGGGGCGGCCGACCGCAGGCCGGCGATGGCGTGCAGCGTCAGCGCACAATCCCCGAGGGCCCCGGCATGAAGAACAAGCAACCTCATATTGCGTCTCTGCGCCGGCCCTGGACTTGCGGGTGGCCGCGCCAGGGGTGAAGGTAAGGGAGGCGAGGATCCACACCCCAGGGCAGGAACATGCCTACCCGCGACGGCTGTCGCGGGTAGGCATGCCACCCGACAGACTGCTGCCCTCCGGCGCCTTGCCGTTTTCCGCCTGCTCGATCCAGCCGCCGCCGATTACGACGTCGCCGTCGTAGATAACGGCCGCCTGGCCCGGCGTGATGGCCGCCTGCGGCTCGTCGAACCAAACCCGGAATTGCCCTTGGCCGAGCAACTCCACGCTGGCCGGCGCTGCCCGGTGCAGGTACCGAATCTGCACTTCCCCGCGGAACGTTGCCGCCGGCGGATCGATCAGGAAGTTCGCCTGCGCCGCGCGCAACCCGCAACGCAGCAGTGCCGCCCGTGGCCCGAGTGTCACGGTATTGGCACCGACGTCGATGGCGGTCACGTACAGCGGCACGGGCGCGGAGATGCCCAGGCCGCGGCGCTGGCCGACCGTGTAATGGGGCAGGCCGCGGTGCCGGCCGAGCAGCTTGCCGGCCGGGTCACGCACTTCGCCGGGAACAAACGCCGCCGGGCGCCGCGCGGCCACCACGCGGGCGTAATCGTTGTCCGGCACGAAGCAGATTTCAACGGAATCCGGCTTATCGCGGTTCGGCAGGCCGTAGCGCGCCGCCAGGTCCCGCACCGCCGGCTTCTCCAGGCCGCCCACCGGCAGCAGGATGCGTCCCAGCGCCTTGCGGTCGATGGCGAACAGAACGTAGGACTGGTCCTTCGCGGGATCGACGCCCCGCCGCAGCACCGGTCCTTGCGGACGCCGCTCAATCTGGGCGTAGTGTCCGGTGGCCACGTACCGCGCGCCGATCGCGTCGGCGTAGCGGAGCAGCTTGCCGAACTTGAGTTGATCGTTGCACAGGATGCACGGATTGGGCGTGCGTCCGCGGGCGTATTCGTCGACGAAGTACTCGATGATCCGCTCGAAGTCCTCCTTGAAGTTGAGGGCATAGAACGGGATGCCGAGCATGCCGGCGACGTGACGCGCGTCGGCCGCGTCGGCGGCGCTGCAACAGCCCTGGTGGGTGTCGGCCGCGGGAGCCCGCCCGGGCGGGAACGCTTCCGCCACCGGTTCCGCGCCCACGCGCATGAACAGACCCGTCACGTCGAAGCCCTGCTCCACCAGCAGGCAGGCGGCGACGCTGGAGTCCACCCCGCCGCTCATGGCCACCACGACTTTCCCACGCTGCGCGTTCATGGTCCGCGGATTGTAGTCGCCCGCCGACCCTCCCCCCAAGTGTGGGGGCGGCGTCATCCCGAGCGAGCCGACCCCGCGCGCGAGTGGACGGGTTTCGGGCGAGGGGAGTCGCCCCGCATGGCTCGCCCGGCGGAACACTTGAACGAGCGCCGCTGGGGAGGTAGACTCCCCAGTGCAATGGACGCGGCGCGGCAAGCGCCGGGGCCGGGCGCTGCTCCCCACGCGAGCCAACACGTGGTGCGTGAGCGGATGGCCAAGAACCTACTTCCGCGGCCCGGGAGAATGCCATGAGATTTCCACGACGCTGGCGCGCGCTGCTGATGGTGGGCTGGTTGGCGGCAGCCGGAGGCGCTGCCATGCTGTACCGCCGCCAGTGGTTCGCCGATGCCACGCCGCTGCACACACTGGTGGACATCGTCGGCGCGGCCGTGGTCCTGCTGGGGTTGGCGCTGCGACTTTGGGCCGGGGCTCACATCCGGCCGTGGAAGGGCAAGCGCCTCGTGCAGACCGGCCCGTACGCGTGGTGCCGACATCCGCTGTACCTCGGCAGCCTGCTGGCGTTGCTGGGCGTCTGCACCATCGCCCAGAACACCCCGTTCGTCGTGGCGAGCATGCTGTGTTGCGTCGGCGCCTACGCGGTCAAGATCCGCATCGAGGAACGGAATCTGGCGGCGAGTTTCGGTGCCGAGTGGCAAGCCTATTGCGCGGGCACGCCCCGCCTGCTGCCCCGATTCTGGCAAGGCGGCAACTCGCTCGACCTCGTCGTCCGGTGGCGCGACGCTTGCGCGGAGATTCCCGGCGGTATCATGTTTGCCGCTCTGGCGCTCAGCGCAGAACTCGCCGAGGTATGGGCTCTGCCGTAACCGGCGGCGGGATAGGCAGGCACGCCTGAGCCTCCGCCTCCATGCCGACGTGCGCGAACAGATCCGTCACGTGATCGCGCTGCTCGACGAGCAGACAGGCGGCGACGCTGGAGTCCACCCCGCCGCTCAGGGCCACTACGACCTTCTCCCGCTGCGCTGGCATGGCATCGCTATTCTACGCAACCGCGCGGGGTAAGGCGACGGTGCGCGGGAGCGTCGGGCGCGAGCCCGGTGACACGGGACGCAATGACGCCCACGGACGCATGCCGGGGTGGGCCGTGTCCACGGGCTTGCGCCCGCGGGTCTGAGCACGTCAGCAGCGGACTTGCAGGCGCCGCGACGGGGGATTCCAATGGAGGGGCGCAGAGTCTCCTCCAGGGGGCGGAGAGCCTCCTGGTCTGCGGTGGTCACGGGAGGGAGGCAGCCGAATGGTCCCTTGGGCTGCAGCAGAAGCGGGGCGAGACGCAGTCGGGAGGTAGCGGGCATGAGCACCTGGATGTGGATCGTCCTGATCTCGTATCTCCTCGCCGCAGGCGCCCATGCGGTTCTTTGTGATGACCTGCCGAAGGCGTATCGCGGCCGAGGCTGCATGGGGCGGGCCTGGAAACGCAGGTTCCCCGACGCATCCGGCGCTGAGATTCGGCGCTTCTTGACGATCTTCATCGAGGCCTTCGGCTTCCGAGAGCAGCAGCGCCTGAAGTTCGCGCCGGACGACAAGCTGATGGGGGTCTACAGAGCGATGTACCCATGGTGGCGGGTCGGCGACTGCATAGAGACAGAAGTACTCCTTATGAACCTCGAAGACGAGTACAAGACTGAGTATCCCGAACAGTTGGTCTCGGGAAATGTCACACTCGGAGGTATCTTCGAGTACATGAGGGCAAACGGTCGCCCAGCGGACCATGGTTTGCACACTACCGACGGCGGGAGCCTCATCTAAGCGCTCAGGACAGCATCGGCGTCTGTGCGGCGTCGAGCCCGGAAGGGGGAAGCGCAATCTCGATGCGATCGTCAAAGACCAAGCCGCCCGCTGCTTCGCCCAGCCTGGCCGGTGTTCAACCGGACGCGCTGACGCCGGCCATGCGCCAGTACGTCGAGCAGAAGCGCCGCGTCGGCGATGCCATCCTGCTCTTCCGCATGGGCGACTTCTACGAGACCTTCTACGAAGACGCCGTGCTGTGCGCGAAGGTGCTGGGCCTGACGCTCACCTCACGCGACAAGGGCGCTAACCCGGTGCCGCTGGCGGGGGTTCCCCATCATGCCCTGGAGACGTACCTGCGCAAGCTGGTGGCGGCCGGCTACAAGGTCGCCATCTCCGAGCAGGTGGAAGACCCGAAAGAGGCCAAGGGCCTCGTACGCCGGGAGGTCACACGTATCGTCACGGCCGGCACCTTGACCGATGCCGGCATGCTCCCCGCGGCCGACGACAACCTGCTGGCGGCCCTGTGCTTTCACGGCAAGGAGGTCGGCTTGGCCGTGGTCGAGTTGGCCGGCGGACGCTTCGAGGTCGTCGAGGTCGAGGAAGCCAACCTGCGCGATGAGCTGGTGCGCCTGGCGCCGGCCGAGCTGCTCATCGACGAGGAACGGGAATCCCCCGCCCGCGCGTGGGCTGATCGCCTCGTGGAGCTGCTGCCCGTCAGCGTGACAACGCGCCCCGCCCACGAGTTCGCGGCCTATCAGGCGGAGCAGGTGCTGCTCAAGCACTTCGGCGTGGTCACGCTGGCCGGATTCGGCTTTGACGAGTTTACGCCGGGGCTGGCGGCGGCCGGGGCACTCGTGCAGTACTTGCAGGAGACGCAGAAGACCTCACTGGGACACCTGGCTACGTTGCGTCGCCGTAGCGGCGCTGATTACCTGCAAGTGGACGCCAACTCCTGGCGGGCCCTGGAAGTTTCGCAGCCGCTGCGCGGCGAAGGACGAGCCGGGACGCTGCTGCACGCCATGGACCGGACGGTGCATCCCATCGGCGGCCGCAAGCTCCGCCATTGGCTCAGCTACCCCTTGACCAAGGCTGACGAGATCGTCGCGCGGCAGGACGCCGTGGCCTGTCTGCTGGAAGCTGATTCGACGCGCGGCCGCCTGCGTGCACTATTGAAGGAAATGGCCGACGTCGAACGCATCACCGCGCGCATCGCCCTGGCGCGGGCGAATCCGCGCGACCTGAAGGGTTTGGGCCGCACGCTGGAGACACTGCCCGCGGCCGGAAATCTACTGCGCGAAACGCAAGTGCAGTGGCTGAGCCGGGTCGCCGACGACATGCGGGGCCTGGAGGACCTGGCCGATCTGCTGCGCCGCGCCCTGCGTGATGATCCGCCGCTCGCCCTGCGGGAGGGCGGCATCATCGCCGACGGCTTCCACGCGGAGCTGGATCGACTGCACGCGCTGGGCCGCGATGGGCAACAATGGCTGGCGCAGTATCAGAAACAGCAGATCGAAGCCACCGGCCTGGCGTCGCTGAAGGTCGGCTACAACCGCGTCTTCGGCTACTACATCGAGGTGTCCAACGCCTTCAAGGGGCAGGTGCCGCCGACCTACGTCCGCAAGCAGACGGTCAAGAACGCCGAGCGTTACATCACGGACGAGCTGAAGCGCTTCGAGCAGGACGCGCTGACCGCCCAGGAGCGGGCCTGCGAACTGGAGTACGAGTTGTTCGAGCAGTTGCGCGTGCAGCTCGCCGGGCGCACCGCCGACCTGTTGCGGGTAGCGGACGCCGTCGGCCGGCTGGACGCCATTGCCGGCCTGGCCCAGCTTGCCCGCGAACGGCGTTACGTCCGGCCGGCCATCACCGACGACCCCGGCCGGCTGGACATCCAGGCCGGGCGCCACCCGGTACTGGAGCAGGTCCTGGCGGAACGCTTCGTCCCCAATGACACCCTGCAGGACCGCGAGCATGCCCGCGTTTTGGTAATTACCGGGCCGAACATGGCCGGCAAGAGCACGTATATCAGACAGGTGGCCCTGCTGGTGCTGCTGGCGCAGACGGGGTCGTTCGTCCCGGCGGAGGCGATGAGTTTCGCCCTGGCGGACCGCATCTTCGCCCGCGTGGGAGCCTCCGATGAGCTGATGCGCGGGCAATCGACGTTCATGGTGGAAATGACCGAGGCTGCCAATATCCTGCGCCACGCGACCGACGCCTCGCTGGTGGTCCTCGATGAGTTAGGGAGGGGAACGAGCACCTTCGACGGCCTGGCGCTGGCCTGGGCGATCACGGAGCACCTGACCAACGAGATCCGCTGCCGCACGCTGGTGGCGACGCATTATCACGAACTGACGGAGCTGGCGGAGTTGCTGCAGGGCGTGCGGAACCTGAACGTGGCCGTGCGCGAGGTGCAGGGGGCGGCCGGGCAGGAAGAGGCGATCGTGTTCCTGCATCGCATTGTGGAGGGCGGAGCGGACAAGAGCTACGGCGTGCACGTGGCGCGGCTGGCGGGGGTGCCGGTGCCCGTCGTGCGGCGCGGTCAGGAAATCCTGGCGGAGTTGCAGCGCGGTTTCTCGCGGGAGTCGCACACCCCGCAACTGGCCCGCCGGCGCACGCGGGAAGATAAGCAGTTGCCGCTGTTCCGTGACCCGGCCGAGGAACTCTATGAGGCCTTTCGCGCCGTGGACCCCGACCAGATGACGCCGCTGGACGCGCTGCGTCGCTTGAAGGAATGGCAGGAGCGCTTCGGCTCATGAGTGATTCCCCCGCCCCGGCGAACTTGAGTGCCCACCACAAGGCCCGCGCTCAGGAGGAGGCGCCTGCCGCGCGCGGGGAGACTCGCCGGCGACAGGCGCGCGGGTTGGGCGTCATACTGTGGCTGTGTACCGGATGCGGTTACCTCTACACGGCCTACGCTCTGTGGGGGCCTGCGGATTTGTTGCGCACAGAGCCGTCCTACCTGCGTTGGCAGTACGTGGCGTTCATGGCGCGGACGTTCTGGTTCCACGCGGGCCTGGTATTCCTGGGCTGCGCGGTGGCGGCGCTGCTGCTGCGCAGATCCCGGCTGGCGCTGGCAACCGTGCCGTTGCTGGTGGTGGCGCTGGGTCCCGTGGTGCCGCAGTACCTGCGCTGGCCGGCTGGTGACGGCGTGCCGCGGGATCTGCGCGTGATGAACGTCAATCTCTTCGCGGGCAACCGGCAGCGCGAGCGTCTGATCGACGAGATTCAGGCGGCCGACGCCGACGTGCTGATTCTGATCGAGTGCACCTCGGGCTGGCGTGCGCGGCTGTGGGAGGCCCTGGGGGCGGAGTATCCCCACACGCTGTTCGCGCCGCGCGACAGCGCGTTCGGGCTCGCGGTGTTCTCTCGCTTGCCCTTCATCGATGAACCCGACACGATCACGCGGGTCGGCGGCCGAGTGCCGGAGTTCCGGTTTGTCGTGGACTGTAAGGGGCGCAGGGTCGCCTGTCGGGCGGTGCACATTCTCCCGCCGAACCTGGCGTTTCTGCCCGCGCGGCACGCGCAGTCTGCGGACGTCTACCAGGACGTGCGGGACGATCTAACCGATGCGGGCCTGCCGCTGGTGGTAGCGGGGGATTTCAACTGGACGGAGCGGTCGGCCATGCACCGGCGGTTTCGGGCGTTGGGGTTGACGGACGCGCACGAGGCGGCCGGCTTCGGACTGGGCGACACCTGGCCGGTGGCCGGCTGGCTGCGCTATGTGCCCGGCGTGCGCATCGATCACGTCTACGTCGGTAACGGCGTCCGCGTGGTAGGCTGTCGCACCGGAACCGGCGCCGGCTCCGACCATCGCCCGGTGGTGGTTGACCTGGCGCTCGACGCGAAGCACTGAGCCGCGGGTGCAAGCCCGCGGACACGGACCACGCTGGTGTACGTACGCCGCCGTCGTGGCGCTCCGTGTCACCGGGCTCGCGCCCGGTGCTCTGACAGAATATCCGCAACACGGGTCGGATCGGATCCGCGGCACGGGTCGGATCAGAGCCGCGGGCGCAAGCCCGCGGACACGGACAACGCTGGTGCACGTACGCCGCCGTCGTGGCGCGCCATGTCACCGGGCTCGCGCCCGGTGCTCTGAAGTGGGGGCTCGCGCCGTCCGGGATCACCCCGCGAGTCAAGAGCCGGCGGCCTCCACTCTACGGAGAACTTCGGTCAACGTCGTGCCGATGGAGTCGCGGATGATGAGGTCCGCCAGATCGTCGAGGGCGGTCTCGGTGCGGTTAATGATGACCAGCAGAGCGCCGGCGTGTTTGGCGAGGCGCGGCATGGAGGCGGCCGGCTCGACGGTGAGCGAGGAACCGAGGGCGAGGAAGACGTCGGACTCCTGCGCCAGCTCGGCCGCCTCCTCCATCTCGCGGATGGGCATCGGCTGGCCGAAGAGGATGGTGCGGGCCTTGATGGGGCCGCCGCACTGGTCGCACTCGGGTGCTTCGTCGCCGCCGCGGACCAGGTCGAGCACCCACTCGGGCGGCCACTCCTTCCCGCAGCGCAGGCACGCCATCTTGCGCGCCGTGCCGTGCAGCTCGATGACGCGCGTGCTGCCGGCGTCCTGGTGCAGGCCGTCGATGTTCTGGGTGATGACCGCCTTGACGTGACCAAGCTCCTCCAGCTTGGCGAGGGCCAGGTGCCCGGGGTTCGGCCGGGCCCCCCCGAACTCCTTGTACAGCTCGAGCCGCATCCGCCAGTATTCCTTGCGCGCCTCGCGGGAGCGGAGGAAGTCGTCATAGTCGACCATTGGAAACCGGCTCCAGATACCGCCCGGACTGCGGAAATCGGCGATGCCGCTCTCCGTGCTCATCCCCGCCCCAGAGAAGGCCACACCTGCTTTCGCTCCGCTCAGCCAGCCTGCCAGTTGCTCGATGGCGTTCATGGGGGACTATCATAGCGGCCCCGATGCCCCCCGTCCGCGCCCCCGTCGCCCGCGCGCCGATCCCGGTGGGCGATCGACTCGACAAGACGGGCGCGTTCGTGTGGATCGTGCTCCGTTGACCGTCGGGGGCTTCCGATAACTGCGCGGTCGCTTCGGCCGGGCCATGGCGACTTGCCCGCCGGTAGGACGAATCCTACATCCTACGTAGAGAGAACACGCGCAGGGTCCGGAAGAAACAAACGGGGCACTTGCGCGCGGGTCGTAACGAGCTGGGAGCGCATGGCCAAGCGTAGCGTACTCTTAGCCTGCCCGGACGACGTCGAACGGCGGCTGCTTGCCTGCCTGCTGAGCGGCGAAGGATTCGACGTGCGCGAGGCCGTCTCGGTCCGGCAGACCGTCGAGCAGGTACACCTGCTCCTCTTCGATCTGATTGTATTGGACACGAACCTGTGGCAAGCGGCCGACATGCCCGCGTTGGGGAGCCTCAAGCCGCCTCAGGGGACGAGCGGGCCGAAGGTGCTGCTGCTGGGTCAGCCGCGCACGGCCGGGGAAGTGCGGCGCGGGTTTGAAGCAGGCGCGTCCGGCTGGGCGTATCGGAAGCAGTTCGATGTCCTAGCGTTCCTGGGGCAGGTGCGCAAGGCGGTGGGGTTAGCGGAGGGTGGGGGCAGCGCCAAGACCGGCCGAGCGACGTGCGCGTCGGCTACCGCCCCCGGGCAAACCCTCGCTAGTAAGCAGACCTGCGTGAGTGGACAGGCCCGCGCCGGTGTGCCGACGCCCCAGGCCACGGTACGCCCGGGAACTTCCGGAGCAGGGCGGGCGTCGGTAACCCCGCCGTCGCAGGTCGTGCGGGCAGCCCCGGCCGCGAGGTCCGTCCCTCCGCTGTCCCGGCCACCCAGCAGCAGTGCCGAGACCATGTCGCCGGAGCAGATCGCCGCGGAGATGTCCAAGCTGGGGCCGGATGCTCTGGACCAGGTGTTGGGGCGCATCGGGCAGATCCCCGTGTTTGAGTTCAGCGTGACGGAGGCGGTCACGACGACCTGCACCAAGGGGAACGCGCCGGACCACATCCGCAACCTCGTGCAGCGTGACCCGATGTTGACGCTGGCGCTGCTGGCCCTGGCGAGGAACGCGGGTGCCAGCGCGACGACCTCCGCCGAGGCGATTGCCCACCTGGGCGCCAAGGACTTCTACCGCATGGCCGAAGGGCTGCCGGCGTTGCGCGTGGTTCCGGGAGGGAGCTGGGACGAGGGTGCCTTCTGGGTGCACAGTCTGGCCGCCGCCCACATCGCCGAGTGGCTGTCACGGCACTTGCGTATCGGAGTGGCCGACGAGGCCTTCACCGCGGGGCTGCTGCACGACATCGGGCGCGCCGTCCTCGCCCACTGTTTCCCCTGGCAGGACCAGGCGTTGCGGGCCGCCGGGCGGTCCTGCGGCTCCCTCGACGGTCAGTGGGAACGGCGGGTGAGCGGAGTGGATCACGGCGAACTGGGCGCCCGGGTGCTCAAGCAGTTCGGTCTGCCGGAGTTGCTGCAGGATGTCGTTCGGTCCCACCATGCGGGCACGGCCGGACGGCAGACCCTGAAGATATCGTGCCGGGTGCTGGCGTTGCTCGTGCAGGCGGCCGACCAGATCGCCAGCACGCTGTTCCCGGGTGACACGCTGCTGACACCGCTGGCGGCGCTGGAGGACGAGTTCATCACGGCGGTCGAGCACGCCGGACTGTCCGTGCCCGAGATGTGGGACGCCGCCCGCAAGATTGTCGCGGAACTCGCCACCGAAATGGTGCTGATGTTCGCCAAGGAGACCGACCACTTGTACTTCGCGGGGCACAAGCCGCTGTCCCGCGTCGTGTACTGCGTCCCACGTGCTCCGGAACTGGACATCGTGCGGACATTCCTGGAGATTCGCAGCGAGCAGGTCGAGACCTTGCGCCGGGTCGGCGACAAGCTGCCCGTGGACGGCAGTCCGCTGGTGGTGAATCTGATGCGGTTGCCGGAAGTACCCCGGCAGGTGGAGGTTCTGACCTCGCTGATGGCGTCCGGTTCCATGGAGGCGCGGCGCGGGATCGTGCTGTTGCCGCCGGGTGAAGTGGCGGCCCCGCTCCAGAAACTAGCTCCCGCTGAATGCCGGCTGTCAGCGTCCCCATCCCATCCGGCCGTGTGGGTGCCCTGGCTGGCAACGCCTTGCCCGCAGCAGGCCGAGCCGGCAGCTGCGCCGAGTGGCGCCCCGGCGGCCAAGTCGGGCCCGCATCGCCCGCGGAAAACGGTTACGGCGTAACCGCAACGTCGATGCGGATGTCGTGCCGCGGCAACTCGTCAAGGTACTGCTGCGCGGGCAGGGTGGTCTCCAGCGGTCGGGCGCCGGGCGGTACGAGACTGCGGGCCTGCATGTGGGCGACGAGCGCAGCCGGGAAGGCCGTGGTACGCTCCATCGCGGCGAAACCCGTGCGTTCGTCGTGACGGTCGAAGAGGTCGTATTGCCGCCGACAGGGACGCCCGTGGTGTCGCCCGATCACCGTGCAACGCAGCACGACCACATCCTGCACTTCCGGGAACGCCAGGCGGGTTTCCAGCAGACGACGCAGCAGCATCCGGGGTTCGAGGGTGGCGCCGTCGGGCAGGGTGATGCGTTCCTCGAAACAGCCCAACGCGAACAAGGCGCGCACGATGGCGAAGTGGCCGGGGTAGCGCACGGTCTTGTAGTCGTAGGCTTCCAGGTGTCCGAGGAACGTCTCCGCGCAGGTGCTGCTGCCTCCTGACGTGACGGCCGCCTCGCACTTGCCCACCGGAGGGGGAAACGCGATTTCCTCCTGTTCCGTCAGGGCGGGCACCTGTAGAGGGCGCCCGTCGCGCAGAAACTCACCGTAGCCGCTGTACTCATTGAGCAGCCCATCGAAGTTGAACACCAGCTTGTAGCCGAGGGGGCCGACGGGCGTCTGCGGCAAGCCGCCGCAGCGCACGCGCACGCGCTGGGGCTCGTCCATGGCAGCCACGCCGTGCGCCGCGAGCGTGTTTCCCAGCCCCGGGGCCAGGCCGCAATCGGGGACAATAACGCCCGCCGCTTCCGCCCGGGCATGGCGGGCAAGCTGGTGCCGGACGACCTGCGTGTTGCCGCCCAAGTCGCAGAAGCATGCGCCGGCGGCGATGGCGAGGTCCGTCAACGCCGCGTTGAACCGATAAGGTACCGCGGAAAGGACGACGGTCGCTCCGCGGACAACGGTTGCCACTTGGTCCGGCTCGGCCACGTCACAACGGAGGGCCCGAATTGGGCAGCGCGCCGCGGGCAGCAGTTCCGCGAGGCGGGCGGCGCCGCGCTCGGCGGTCGTGGCGTCCACGTCGGCGAGGACCAGCTCGTCGGCCTCGCCGTTGGCGATCAGGTCATAGGCCAGCGCGACGCCCTGGCGGCCCGCGCCCAGTATTGCATAGCGATAGCCCACCGCTGTACTCCTCTGTTGGGGCGCCCGCGATGACCCGGGCGAACCCGCTTGCGTGGCCCCCTGCAACCGGGGAGTCGGCGGCCGAGAGCGTGCGGCATGCCCACGCCCCGCGTTGCCCTGCCGCTCCCCGGGCGACTGCCGCGGCAGCATGCCGGCGCCTGCGGCTTGGGCATGCCACCCCGGACGGGCTTGGGCACGCCACCCCGGACGGGCTGGCGCATGCCACCCGATGGCATGTTCTCCGCGACGCCCTCGGCCCGGCCTACCAGAAGCGCCAATCCTGGGCGTAGTACACGTAGACGTAGAGCGCCAGATTCGTCACGCCGTGCATGACCATGCAGCAGGCCAGGCTCCTCTTCCAGTAGAACACCGCATTGTAGACCATCCAGCAGAGGATGCCGACCTCCCACTGCGGCTGATGCTGGATGCCCGACAGCAACGCCGTGGCCAGGAACGAGAAGAGCGTGAACTTGCCCAGCGGCACCTCCTCGAAGCGATGCCAGTTGACCAAGGCGCGGAGGAGAAAGCCCCGCCAGAACAGCTCCTCGACGATCGGCACGACCACGGCCGCCCCGCCGATGCGAATGAGCAGAAACGCCCACAGCGCCAGCGGTCCCGCGAAGTGCTCGACCGGCACGAAGTAATCACGCGGATTGCAGTCGAAGCACGCGTGGGCGCGGTACCAGGCGAAGCCCGGGAACCGGTGTTCGATGCCCAGGATGCCCAGGAGCGCACACGGCCGGTCCGCGGGCGAGCAGCCCGCGAACAGGTGGTGTACCTCCACCCACCCGACAGCCACCAGCACACCCAGCGGCACCGCGAGATGCAGGTGCGGGCGGCCCAGCGGCGGGAAGTGGCGGCGGAACAGCCAGGCGACGTAGAGGCCGCCGCCGCACCGGGCGGCGTACGTGTACGTGCGCCAGCCCGGACCGAGCACCTGATCCAACGTCATCAGCACCAGAAAGGCCAGGAAGGGCGCCACCAGCGGCGCGTGCGGGTAGGCGCGCACGAACCGGTCGATCCAGTGGTTGTCGTCCGTGACCGATCGCGGGTCGGGTTGCATGAGGCACTCGCGCAGCGGGGGTTTTTACGGCGACGCAGTCGGCGGCCGCGCGGTTCGGGCGGCGCTCACCTCGCGCACGGTTCGTATGGCCCGGTCCAGCCCGGCGTCGGAAACGTCCAGGTGCGTCACCGCACGCACCCGCTGCGGGGCAATGGCCAGCATCCAGACGGCATGCTCGCGCAACCTGGCGACGAAGTCCCGGGCCGTGCCCGCCCCGGGATCGAGTTCGAAGATCACAATGTTGCTTTCGACGGTCGGCGGGTCCAGCCGCACGCCGGGCAACTCAGCCAGTGCGGTCGCCAGGCGCTCGGCGCGGGCGTGGTCTTCCGCCAAGCGTGGAATGTGGTGTTCGAGCGCGTACAACGCCCCGGCGGCGATGATGCCCGCCTGCCGCATGCCGCCGCCGAACATCTTGCGGAAACGGTGGGCGCGCTGGATGGCCGCGACGCTGCCGGCCAGCGCCGAGCCGATCGGCGCACCCAGGCCTTTGGAAAAGCACACCGAGACCGTATCGAAGTGCCGGGCGTAATCGGCGGGGGCGTGGCCCGTCCTGATGCAGGCATTCCAGAGGCGTGCCCCGTCCAGGTGCAGCTTCAGCCCCAGGTCGCGGGCCGTGGCGCACACCTCGGCAACGTCCGCGAGGGGCCAGACGGAGCCGCCTCCCCGATTGTGCGTGTTCTCGATCAAGACCAGCGCGCTGTGGGCCAGGTGTGAGTCCGGGGCCCGCACGGCCGCCCGCACCGCGTCACCGTCGAACATGCCCCGGGCCCCGGCGAGCAAGCGCATCGAGCAGCCGCTCAGGGCGGCCGGGCCCCCGGTTTCGTAGTGGTAGATGTGGCTGTCAGCTTGCGCGATGATTTCGTCGCCCGGCTGGGCGTGGACGCGGATGGCAATCTCGTTGGCCATCGTGCCGGACGGCACGAACAGCGCGGCCGCCTTGCCCAGCGCCGCGGCGACGCGTTCTTGGAGAAGGTTGACGGTGGGGTCGTCTCCGAACACGTCATCGCCGACCGGCGCCTCGGCCATGGCCCGGCGCATCGCGGGCGTGGGTCGGGTGACCGTGTCACTGCGCAAGTCGACAACTGCGGGGTCGGGCCCGTGCACGCGGCAGTCTCCTTCCTGCTTGTCCGGGTCGCCGCCGCCGGCTTTGGCGCGGCGGATTCCAGCGAGCGCACTGTAGCGGCCGCCGACGACGTTTCCAGACGCCGGCTGCACGCGGAGCACGAGGGTGGGTAGGTCCGCCGGGCCGCAATATGGCACCAAAATGCTCCCATATCGTTTGTTCCGGTGGGTTGGGGCGGCGTGCTTGGGCAGCGGACGCCGGGTGGAGATGCGGTGGACCGAGAATCCAGCTCGGGAGGATGTTTGCTGGTCGGGGACCCCGGCGTGTGCAAGTGGCATCGGATGGCACCTATATCCTTGTCGCGCGGGGCCCAGGAGTGGGTTGAATGCAGCCTCCGTGTCCTAATGCCAGTGCGAATGCCGCTGTGGGCTACCGCAGGCTGCGGGAAGCGTCAGGCCGGTCCCGTGTGGTTTGGACACGGACCGGGCGACGGCTCGCCCTGGGATCGGCGAGAGGGACACGTCAGGACGGAAGGGGGAGGTACGTCCGGATGTGGGGCCGGGTCGGTTCAGGGTCCGGAGTGGCGTGGCGACCGGTGGGGGGGCAAGCGTTGGCTTGAATAGCAGGGGTGGTTCGGATATAAGTAGTAGTTGCGAACTGGGGGAAACTGGGGGCCGCTGGCGAGGCCGGGGGTGAGGGTGAGGCGCCAAGATTCGCGTGTTCTCAGAGCCGCCTCGCCGGCGCGATCGGCGCCTGGTTCATGCCTCTGCGCTGCCTTCGCGGAAGAAGGGGTGCCCTAGCGCCCCGCCTGCCAGGTACATCGAACTGAGGTTGAAATGACCTCGGCTTGCCTCGCCTGCGTGGGGAGATACTTGGGGCGTGCAGAGCGCGACAGGCGTGCATTAGGGGACGGTCGGACTGCGTGCCGGGGCGTGGCCGCCGGCGAAGGCCGATCGGAAGAACGGGGTGTTGGACGTTCCCGCCGTTGCACGTGGTTAACAGGAGGTTCCATTGATGAAGCTGAACGTCGCTTGCCGTATGGGGGCGTGGGTTGTGGTTGGTTGCTGCCTGCTCGGAGTGCCCGCTACGGCGGCTTACGGCGCGTGGGTGGTGCCGAGCGTGCACGGCGGTGCGCAGGTGGAGGAGGATGGGCTGGCGGCGTCGCCGCAGACGACCGTGGTACAGATCGACGACTTCGGGCTGCGCGCGCGGGTGGATCTCAGTGGGGTGGGTCTGGTGCCGCGGGAGACACCGGCCGGCGCGTTTGTGGAAGTGAGCTGGCCGGACGCGTCGGTCCTCGGCGCGGTGGGGAGCCCGGCGCTGCCGGTGGTGCGGCACTTGATCGTCGCGCCGGCGGAAGGTCCGGTGACGGTGGGCGTGGAAGCCGGCGTGCCGGTTGTCCTGGACCTGGACGCAGTGGCGGACGGTCTGGGGGTGCTGCCGGTGCAACCTCCCATCGAGAAGATTCCGGGCGCGCGGGAGGCAGCGGAGTTCGTGTGGGACGAGGGGGCCTACGCGGTGGATGCGGAACTGCCGAGCGCGCGGGCGGTCATTGAGGAGCTGGGCGTGGTACGGGGGCGCCGGCTCTTTCTGCTGGAGGTGCGTCCGGTCGCGTACAACCCGGTGGCGCAGACGCTGACGGTATGGCCGAGCCTCGAGGTGGACGTGCAGTTCGGGGCGGCGGTGCGTGGGGAGGAGGAGCTGTCCTGCCTGCCCGGTTTGCAGCACGTGGCGCTCAACCCCGCTCACTTGGGTGGCGAACCGCGCGGCACCGGCAATTACCTGATCATCGTGGCCGACGTGTATCAGTCAGCCATTGCGTCCTTCGCCACCGCCAAGGCCAACCAGGGCTTCACGGTGAGCACGTACGCGGTGCCGGCGGGGACGACGAACACGGCCATCAAGTCGTACATTCAGAGCCTGTGGGGTGGTTCTTCGGCCCCGGCCTACATCCTGCTGGTCGGCGATACGGACCGCATCCCTTACTGGACAGGCGGCGGTGCCGGCACGCCGGCTACGGACCTGCCCTACGGCTGCATGGACGGCTCGAGCGACTGGTACCCGGACATCGCAGTTGGGCGGTTCCCGGTGCGGAGCACGACGGCCGTGGCGAACGTGGTCGCCAAGACACTCTCCGTGGCGGACTATAATTTCGCCGACCCGGATTATGTGTTGCGGGCGGTGTTCATGGCCTCGAGTGACAACTACACCGTCAGCGAGGGCACCCACAACTACGTCATCAGCAACTACTTGATTCCCGCGGGGTTCTACTGCCAGAAGCTCTATTGCCACACGTATGGGGCGACGACCCAGCAGGTGCGCGACGCGTTCAACAACGGGCGTCTGTACGGCGTCTACAGCGGGCACGGCAGCGAAACCTCCTGGGGTGACGGTCCGGCGTTCTACCAGAGCGACGTCAACGGCCTGACGAACGCGAACCTCTATACGTTTATTTCCAGCTTCTCCTGCCTGACCGGGTCGTTCCACGTCACCGAGTGCTTCACGGAGACCTGGGTTCTGGCGCCGAACAAGGGGGCAGTGACGGCCGTCGGTTCGTCGGTAAACAGTTACTGGACCGAGGACGACGTGTTGGAGAAGAAGCTGTTCCAGGTCATCTATGCGGACGGTATCCGCGAGATCGGCCCGTGCTGGAACGCCGCCAAGATGCGTTACCTAACGGAGATGGGGTCGGGCTCGACGACGCGTCGGTACTTTGAGATGTACAACCTGATGGGTGACCCGGGATTGTCCATCCCGGAGCCCGTTCCGCCCAGCGGGATGCAGGTGACACCGACGACCGAGCTGAATGCCGCCGGTCCTTATGGGGGGCCGTTTGCGCCCAGCAGCATAGTGTATACGGTGACGAACATCGGCAACACGGGGTTGGACTACGCGGTCACGAAGAGCGCGGACTGGCTGTCGGTGAGCACGAGCGGGGGTTATCTCGCCGCGCACGCGACCGTGCAGGTGACGGTCGCCCTCGCCGCGGGTGCCAGCAGTCTGCCCTACGGGTCTTATGCCGACGCCGTGGCGTTCACCAACCTCACGACGCACGAGGGCGACGCCCTCCGCAACGTCACGCTGAAGGTCGGCCAGGCCGCCCTCCAGTACCAGTGGACGATGGACAGCAACCCGGGCTGGAGCACGGAGGGACAGTGGGCGTTCGGTCAGCCGCTGGGCGGCGGCAGCCACAACCTCGATCCGACGGCCGGCAAGACCGGGGTCAACGTCTACGGGTACAACCTGGCCGGCGACTATGCCAATTTCATGGCAGGGACGGAGTATCTGACTACCGCGGCGATCAACTGCGCGCGTCTGGCTGAGGTCGAGCTGCGTTTCTGGCGGCGGCTGGGGGTGGAGCGGCAGCCGTTCGATGGAGCGATCGTTGAGATCTCGACAGATGGCTCCCAGTGGACCCGACTCTGGCAGAACGGCACGACCACGATCAGCGAGGCAGCTTGGTCGCAGCAGACGTTCGATCTCTCCGCGTATGCCGACGGCCGGCCCGCCGTGTACCTCCGCTGGGGCATGGGACCCACCGACGGAACGGTTACCTACCCCGGCTGGAATATCGATGACGTGGAGATCTGGGGCGCGTACACCGGCCCGGCCGTGATCAGCCTGGTTTCCAGCGAGCCCCCGGATGGGGCGATTGACGCACGGCAACCGCTGAGTCCGGCGACGCTGGAGCAGCAGGGCTGGCAGACGGTGACGATGGTGTTCGACGGGAGTGCGGACGGCCTGACTCCGACCGACTTCGCGGTGACGGAGGTGTGTTACGCGGGCAACTGCGATGGGGTGGCGCCGGAGGTGGCTGGCGTGGCGTCCGCAGGGGCGTCGGCCACGGTTACCCTGAATCGGCCGCTCGACCCCAAAGCCTGGACCATCATTGCCCTCACCGGCGGAGCGCCGACGGATCGCGTCCGGTTGGGTTTCCTGCCGGGCGATGCCGACGGCAGCCGGACGGCCAACGCCGGCGACGTGGTCCAGGTGATCAACCATATTAACCAGGCACAGGGGGGTGGCACGCCGGCGCTGTATCAGAGCGACATTAACCGGTCGGGGGCGGTCAACGTGACCGACATGCTGACGTTGATCAACCTGCTGAACGGCGTGGCACCGTACGCGGAGGCGTATTTCGGCGCGCAGCTTCCTTCGCTGCCGTAGGCAGGGAGCGGAGCGACGTACGAATGGACTGCGGGTTGGGCCGGCGGCCCACCGATTGGTCAAACGGGATGGTGAGGCATCAGTAAAGGTGGCGTTGGCCACCCCAAAGGGCCCCTTGAGGAGAAGGTTCGATGAACGCGTGGAACGAGGCGAGGTTGGTCGGGCGCACAGGGCAGGCACGACTGGGGGCAGTGACCCTGGTCGTGGTGGCGATGCTGGCCGGCGTGGCGGTCGCGGGCAACGATAGCGATGCTCGGGCCATCAACGTGCAGGTCTTGCAGAACACCCCGGAGCGAGTGGTCTTGCAGTATCAGCTCGGGGAGTTCGACACGGTGCCGGTGGCCGTCGATGGCCAGCGGTACCACCAGGTGTTGCTGGGACGCGAGGCCCAGCGACTGGAGGCCGGCGCCCCGGACGTGCCGTGGGTGTGCCGGAGCATCGTGATTCCGGACGCGGCGGACATGGAGGTGAACGTGCTGGAGGCAAGCCACTATGATGTGGTGCCCTTCGACGTCGCCCCGTCCAAAGGCAATCTGCTGCGTACCGTGAATCCGGACGACGTGCCCTACGTGTTGGGTGACGAGTACACAGAGGATGCCTTCTATCCTGAGGTACTGGCCGCCTTGCGCGAGCCGTACATCCTACGCGATGTCCGCGGCGTGGTCGTGGAGCTCAATCCCTTCCAGTACAACCCGGTGACCAGAACGTTGCGGGTGTACACGGACGTGACGCTGGAAGTCGTGGCGACCGGCCGCGCGGGGACTAACGTGCTCACCCATCGCCCCGCGGAACTGAGCCTGGCGTTTCATCAACTGTACGGTCGCCACTTTCTGAACTACGCGCCTTCGTCCCGCTACGTGCCGCTGGACGAGGAAGGGCAGATGCTCATCATTGCCCATGATGTCTGGATCCCCAATGTCCAGCCGCTGGCGGCCCATAAGACGGCGCACGGCGTGGCCACGACGATCGTCGGCGTGTCGACGATTGGAAACAACGCCACCAGCATCAAGAACTACATTCAGAACGTTTACAACACCTCCGATCTGGCGTTTGTGCTGCTGGTCGGCGATTCCGCCCAGGTGGCGACGCCGTCCGCTTCCGGCGGGGCGGCCGACCCGACGTACGGTCTGCTGGCTGGGAGCGACAGCTATCCGGACGCCATGATCGGGCGCTTCTCGGCGGAGAGTGCGGCCCACGTCGATACGCAGGTACTGCGGACGATCGAATACGAAACCATGAACGTCCGCGACACCGCGTGGTTCTGGCGCGGCTGCGGCATCGCCTCCAACCAGGGGCCTGGGCACTTCGGCGAGTATGATAACCAGCACATGGACTTTATCCGCGCCGACCTGCTGGCGTACGGATATACGTCGGTGGACCAGATTTATGATCCCTCGGGTACGGCGGCCATGGTGAGCAATGCCTTGAATGCCGGGCGGGGGATCGTCAATTACTGCGGTCACGGCAGCACGACCTCGTGGGGGTCCACGGGCTTCTCCAACTCGAACGTGGCGGCGCTGCAGAACGACAACATGCTGCCCTTCATTTGCAGCGTGGCCTGCGTGAACGGGCAGTTCAACGGCTACACCTGCTTCGGCGAGGCTTGGCTGCGATCCACGCGCAACGGCGAGCCGATCGGCGCGATCGGGGCGTACATGTCGTCGATCAACCAGTCCTGGAACCCGCCCATGGATGCCCAGGACGAGTTTGTGGACATGTACGTAGCGGAGAGTTACGCCCGGCTGGGCACGCTGCTGTTCGCCGGCTCGTGTCGCATGATCGACCTGAACGGCTCGGGCGGGGTGAGCATGTTCAATACGTGGCATCTGTTCGGAGACCCGTCGCTGGTCGTCCTCAACCTGGGCCCGACACCGCCGTCGGCTGCCAGCAACGGCTTCACCATCCCCTGGAACACGAGCCTGACCGTCGGCCTCGAAGCGGGCGACGACGGTCTCCCCAATCCACCGGGAGCGCTGACCTACATCATTACTGCCCTCCCGGCGCGCGGCACTCTGAGTGATCCGGGCGCGGGGGTGATCCAGAACGTACCGTATGCCCTCGTGGGTGGAGGGAATCAGGTGGTCTATCAGCCCCACGTGAATCAGTTCGGGGCCGACAGCTTCCAGTTCAAGGCAAACGACGGTGGTACGCCGCCGGAAGGCGGCGACTCGAACACCGCCACGATTTCGATCGAGATCGTGTTGCCGGACGTCGAGAAGGTCTTCGACTTCCCCCTCAACAGCGATCCGGGCTGGAGCACCGAGGGCGACTGGGCATTCGGGGTGCCGATGGGTGGCGGCTCGCACAACTGCGATCCGACAGCCGGATACACCGGCAGCAACGTATACGGCTACAACCTCAGCGGCGACTATGCGAGTTTCATGTCCAGCGTGCAGTATCTGACTGCCGGACCCCTCAACTGCAGCAACAAGATTGCCACCGAGCTGCGCTTCCGGCGCTGGCTGGGTGTGGAGCGCCAGCCGTTTGACCGGGCCACGCTGGAAGCGTCCAACGACGGCGTGAACTGGGTGCTGCTGTGGGGCAACGGGACCACCACGATCAGTGAGTCGTCCTGGTCGCTGCACACCTTCGACATCTCTGCGGTCGCGGACAACCAGCCCACCGTCTACATCCGCTGGGGCATGGGGCCCACCGACGGCACGATTACCTACCCCGGCTGGAACATTGATGACGTCGAGATCTGGGCGGCGTTCTCGCTGCCCCCGCCGCTGCACATCCTGGCGAGCAATCCGCCGGACGGGGCCATTGACGCCCGTCGCCCGACCAATCCGGGCACCCTGGGTCCGCAGGGGTGGGACCAGATCGAGGTGACCTTCGACGGGGCGGCCGGCGCGGTGGATTCCAGCAAGTTCGTCCTGCAGGAGGTGTGCCTCGCGGGCAACTGCGACGGGGTGGCCCCGGCGGTGTCCGCCGTCGCCGTCGTCGGCAACACGGCTACGCTGACGCTGAACCGGCCGATCGACCCGAAGGCGTGGACAAAGATCACCTTCACGGACGGCGATGCCGGCGATGTGATCCGGTTGGGCTTCCTGCCCGGTGACGCGGATGGGAGCGGGACGGCCAACGCCAACGACGTGGTGGCCGTGGTGAACAACATCAACCTGGCATTGGGCGGCGGGAGCCCGCCGGTGTACCACTCCGACATCGACCGTTCCGGCACGGTGGGGGTCAGCGACATGTTGACCCTGATCAACGTGCTGAACGGCGCGGCGCCGTTCGAGGTTTACTTTGGGAAGAACCTGCCCCCCATGCCCTAGGATGGTGGGAGTCGGGGGCTGACAGACCCCGGCCGCCGGTGCCCCCGCGGAACCGACGCGGGGGCGCCGCGGCGGGGGCGGACAGAGAGCGGACTGAACCGGCCGGCGTCAAGTGAGCCTCGCTGGCCACGACACGGGCGGCGTGCGGGGGGGTATACCCGGCGCGCCGCCCGAACCCGTGGGTGTAGGGCTGTGTTCGCGCCTGCCGGTGGTGTTTGTTATCGAGAAACGAGGGGGCAAGCCCGCCCGGCATCGGGGGCCGGGAGCAACGCCCAGCAGAAACGGAGAGGAGATGGGTCATGCAGCGGCCGAGACTGTGCTTGAGCCTGTGGGGGGTTGCGGTGCTATCGGTTTTGATCCCGGCGATGACTGCGCTGGGCAATGGCCTCTGGTTGGTGGCGAGTCCGGATGGTGAGTTAACGCGTCAGGAAGTGGCGCCGGCGGATCCGGCAACGGTGGTCGTGGACACCTCGGACGCGACCGGGTTGACGGCCACCTTCCTGATGGCGAACCTGCCGCTGCAGCCGCGGAAGACGGCGAACGGGGAGTTCGTATCTCTCGCGTGGGAGGATGCCGCTCTGGCCGGCGAGATAGGCTCGCCGGCGTTGCCCGTGGTGCGGCGGTTGCTAGTCGCACCGCTGGGCGCCAGCGTTGAGGTCGAGGCCCACGCGGGGGCGCCGTTGAGTCTTACGGCCGAGGCACTCGGCGTCGGGCTCCTGGTGGAACCCCGCCAGGCCCCCATTCCGAAGCTACCCGGGGCGCTCGAGAACGCCCCGTTTGCGTTTGATGAGGTCGTGTATGCCACCGACGCATACCTGCTCCCGGAACGAGCGACGCTCACGGAAGCGGGTATCTGGCGCGGGCAGCGCCTCGTGCTGCTGGAGGTTCGCCCCGTTGCCTACAATCCGGCGCGGCAGGAACTTCTCTTCTGGGACAGCGTTACGGTGCACATCGACTTCGCGGGTGCTTCCGAGCCCCCGGTGACCGTGGCCCCGTTTCCCCACCTGGCCGCACGCGTGCTGAACCCTGAGCTGCTGCCTGACCCGGTCGGTCGTGGCACCGGCAACTACCTCATCGTGGTGGCTCAGGCGTATGCGTCGGACATTGCGGGCTTCGCCGGTGCCAAGGCCGCCCAGGGCTTCTCGGTGAGCACCTACACCGTCCCCGCGGGGACCCCCAATACCGCCATCAAGGCCTACATTCAAAGTCTGTGGGGCGGCTCCTCGGCGCCCAAGTATGTCCTGCTGGTCGGTGACACCGATACGATCCCGCACTGGACGGGCGGAGGTGCCGGCACGCCGGCCACCGACCTGCCCTACGTCTGTATGGACGGGTCTTCCGACTGGTATCCGGACATCGCCATCGGCCGCTTCTCCGTGCGCAGCTCCGCGCACGTCCAGGCCATTGTGGATAAGACCCTCTACTATGAAAACGGTCCGCTCGTCGATCCCGGCTATCTGAAGCGGGCCGTCTTCATGGCCTCCGAGGATAACTACACGGTCAGCGAGGGCACGCACAACTGGGTCATCAGCACCTACATGATTCCCAACGGGTACTCGTACGACCGCTTGTACTGCCATACCTACAGCGCGACCACGCAGCAGGTCCGTAACGCGTTTAACAACGGGCGTTTCTTCGGCATTTACAGCGGTCACGGCGCGGAAACCTACTGGGCCGACGGCCCCTACTTCACACAGAGTGACGTCAACGCCCTGACTAATGTCGGCATGTATTCGTATGTCATGAGCTTCGCGTGTGTGACCGGGACGTACACGGTCAACGAGTGCTTCTGTGAAACCTGGAGCCGGGCCGCCAACAAGGCGGGCGTTACCATCTACGGCTCCTCAGTGAACAGCTACTGGACCGAGGACGACGTCCTGGAGAGACGCCATTTCGACTCCATCTTCGACCTCGACGATGACGTCGCCCCGGAGGTAGGCCCGGTCTGGATCGACACGCAACTGCGCTATCTGGCGCAGATGGGGAATGGCTCGACGACGCGGCGCTATTTTGAAATGTACAATCTGCTCGGCGACCCGAGTCTGCGCTTCCCGGGCAACTGCTCCGACGCCGGCACGATCACTCTGGACCGCGGCTTGTACGCCTGTCAAGGGACGGCCACGATTACCGTGGGCGACTGCGGCCTTAACCTCAGCGATCAGACTGTGGACAGTGTGACCATCACGGTCGCCTCGACTTCCGAGCCGACCGGCGAGAACCTGACTTTGTATGAGACCGATCCGGCATCGGCGGAGTTCTCCGGCACGCTGGTCCTGAGCACCACCAACGCCCCCGGGGTCCTCTGGGTGGCGGCCGGGGACACCATCACCGCTACGTACGTGGACGCGGACGACGGCGCGGGTAACTACAACGTCGTGGTCACCGACACGGCCGTCGTGGACTGCACGCCGCCGATCATCGGCAACGTGCAGGTCACCAACATCGAACCGCACGCCGCCACGGTGGCCTTCACCGCCAACGAGCCGGTGCGGGGGACGGTCTACTACGGGTTGTCCTGCGGCAACCTCAACCACACGGCCGTGGGCAGCGGCTACAGCACCGCGGCCAGCGTTGCCCTCAGCGGCCTCAATGAGGA
>Ga0209200_1000145_pt1 | contig 81628 bp, 81 predicted proteins | sample AD_UKC033_MetaG_FD_184406 | JGI IMG/M metagenome (GOLD analysis project Ga0209200, IMG submission 184406) | Active sludge microbial communities of municipal wastewater-treating anaerobic digesters from USA - AD_UKC033_MetaG (SPAdes) (version 2) | ecosystem: Engineered > Bioreactor > Anaerobic >...
GTGCAACGCTTATTCAAACAGGAACCTAACCTTGATGCTAGAATTAAATACGTCCCACCTCTGATCCTGGACAATCTCTCTGTCAGTCTCGGTAACTGGAGTGGATACCATCTGCTGGCTCATCACCTGATGTGTTGTTGATGAAGTATATTATCTATTCAAGAAATTTGTGTATGATTAACATATCCACCCCCATCCCAATGCACGGGAGTTCATCATGTTCAAATCAATCCTCAACCTCTTCAAGCGTCAAACCAAACCCGGCCCCACCGCGGAGAAGAAAGCCACCGCCGACGGTGTACGCAAATACGCCAAGGTCACATTTGTCACCCCGGCGCGCCAGCGCGGCGAGCAGCGCGTCACCTTCAGCGCTGCTGACCTGCACCGCGGGTTGGAGCTGCACGCGCGTTACCCACTGGTGTGCGCTGCCATTGATGCCAAGAAGTTCGAGGAATTCGCGCGGGTGAAACTGGTCAAGCGCGAGGGCGTCAAACAGGGCGCCGCCGCAAAATGGACTTATAAGGTGCTTTAAAACCGGCGTACATGTCACAGCGAAACCTGGTGCACTTCCAGGCTGCGGCAATCCCGAATTACTTACTCACTAAAAAAGAATTACATCAACTTTCCCGGCATTTCCCCCGTGAACTGTGCCAGGTCCTTCACGATCATATCCGCCTGCGCCAGCTTTTCGGGCGGGTTGGTGGTGAGCACCGCCAGGCAGCGCATGCCCGCGCTTTTGGCCGCCGCCACCCCCGGCACCGCGTCTTCGATCACCAGGCACTCAGACGGTTCAACCCCCAGTAATTTCGCCGCCAGCAAAAAGACCGCCGGGTCAGGCTTGCCGCGCAGTTTTTCGCCTGAAGCCACCGCGGCGAACCAGGCGCGGATGCCCAGCTCATCCAGGTGAGCGTCAATATTCTCCTGCGGCGCGGAAGAAGCGATGGCCTGCTTCAACCCGAGCCGGTCGAAGCGCTCCAGCCAATCCGCCACACCGGGCAGCAATCGCGCATTGCCGCGGATATCCTCGCGGAAGTACGCCTCCTTGCGCTGGCTGAGCCGCCAGAATTCCTCCTCGGGCAGCTCGCGCGCAAGCAGGGTTTTAAAGATGTTGCGGTTGTTCATGCCGAAGGTGCGTCTGAAATCGTCGAGCGTGAAGGGTTCGCCCAGCTCAGCAAAGAGGCGCGACCAGGCGCGGAAGTGCCCGTCAAAGGAATCCACGATCACCCCGTCGAGGTCCCAGAGAACAGCTTTAAAAGACAAGGGGTCAGGCATGCGGGCAATTATACCCGCTCACGCAGGATGCCGGTAATCGTGTAAGAATTGGAAAATCCGGGAAGCCGGACGAAGAACCTCTCACATATTGGTCAGGTAGCACAACGCCGTGAGGATGACGATGCCCAGCACCGCGAATACGATGCGGCGCACGCGCAGCGCTTTATACTGCTTCGTGAGCGCCGCCTGCATGGCCGCCAGCTCCAGCAGCACATCATCCGGCACCGCCAGTTTGATATCGCGCACGCGCGCCTTGGGGTGCAATTTGCAGTGCATCTGCTCATCAAGCTCCACCGCCGCCTTGCAGGCTTTGCACCAGCCCAACCCAACAGCGGCGTGCGCTTTCAGCATCTCCTTCTGTTCCCGCGATTTGGCATCCCGCACCATCATGTCTTTATCCGCGCCCAAGATCGAGGCGAGCCCCTCAGTCCCCTCGTAAGCGCCGGCGCTCTCCATGGCGGCGATGCGGTCGCGCGCCGCGTCCTGCGCCAGACCGAGCGTCTGCAGCAGTTTGGCGCGTTCCTTGAGGATGGCGCTTTTCTGCTTCTCCGGCGCCAGCTGCAGCGCCTGGTTGAAATCCGCCAGCGCCTGCTCAGCGTCAAGCGCCAGGTGGCGCTTGGCGCGTTCAGAGTACATCTCGTGCGCCGGGGTGCGCTGCAGGGCGTAGATCAGCCCGATGAGCGGAGACCCGACCGCCGCGATGATCCAGTACACCGGAGAGGTGAAAGCGCAGCCCAGGTCGGGCATTTCCGCTCCCTCGAAGATGCGCACCACAATGAAAACAGACAGCGCTCCAAACGCCAGCCCGGCCAGCAACGCGCCGATGCGCGCGCCGGCTCCCCTGCCCGGCAGCAGCGAGGTGCCGCAGCTCTGGCACTTCTCACGGTCGGGCGCGTTCACCGTTTTGCATTTCTGACAGTGGATCATGGCACCTCCTTGTCACCCATCAATTGTCTGAACAACGATCCTGATGTAATAGTACATCTTTTTGACTGTTTTTCGCGCGGGCAGGCGGCAACTGATCACAGATCCCGGGGTTTTAACCAGAAACCGGCAATTTGCCTGCCTTGATTTAAAGAAAATCGGCAAAATCGCTTGCGTTTTATTTAAATATCACTACACTATTAAAGTTACTGTTCCTTTTTACTGGCCCAAACTTATACACCGAAAGGTCCGGCCGCTCCCGCCGAATCGGGGGCTGAGGTTCACTGCTGCCGCCAAATACGCACTGCTATGACCAAGCGGTGTTTTAGCGTTAAAGGGGGGCAAAAAAACTGGGGATCGCTGGAGGGAAGATGAAAATCATTTTTGCTCACAAGTTATTTTCTGGTCTGCTGATTGCTTGTTTTATTTTCGCGTTTCTGGGTCCGAAACCTGAGAGCGCAAGCGCGGTTTCCACTTCGGTCGTGATCAGCCAGGTCTACGGTGGCGGGGGGAACTCAGGTGCGACATATAATTATGACTTTGTTGAAATATTCAATCGCGGGACTACCACCGTGAATTTGACAGGTTGGTCCATACAGTATGCAAGTGCTACTGGCTCTGGCAACTTTGGGGCAAATACCGGTCAATTAACCCCTCTCGCTGGATCGATAGGCCCCGGTCAATATATCCTAATTCAAGAAGCAACTAATAATGTTTCGATCGGTGCTACTTTGCCAATACCCGATATTACTGATACTACAGCAATAAACATAGCAGGAAACAATGGTAAAGTCGCGTTAGTCAATAGCACCATCAGTCTGGGATGCAATGGAGGTTCAAATCCCTGTAATGCAAGCCAACTAGCACTAATTATTGATCTCGTTGGCTTCGGAAGCGCAAATTTTTTTGAATCGGCTGCTGTTCCTACCCTCACGAATACAACCGCTGCCTTAAGAAAAAACAACGGCTGCACAGAAACTGATAACAATGCAGCAGACTTTACAACCGGAGCGCCGGCTCCACGAAACAGCAGTTCGCCCTTAAATGTCTGCGCGGTCGATTACGCCCCAGAGGTCAGTTCAACCACACCTCCTGACGGCTACCTGAATTTTCAGGTTTCCAATGACCTCGAGGTGACTTTCAATGAACCCGTTGATGTGACAGATGGATGGTTTACCCTTTCCTGCTCACCAAGCGGGGTTCACACAGCAACCTGGAGTGGCGGACCTACAACTTTTACGATCAATCCTGTTGTCGATTTCACTGATGCTGATGAGTGTACTCTGACAATTAACGCGGCACAGGTTAGCGACCAGGATACGAATGATTACCCGGATAAAATGGCCGCCAATGAGGTAATCACTTTTACCGCGATTGATAATTGCGCAGCAACCACCACGCCAATTGGTGCCATACAGGGAACAGGAGGTACCTCCCCCCTTGAGGGGTCAACCGTGACCACCCGGGGGATTGTTGTTGGCGATTTTGAAGGACCTTCTCCCGCCCTGCGGGGATTCAATATCCAGGATACCGGAGATGCCGATCCGTTGACCTCCAACGGCATCTTTATCTATAACAACAACGACAATAACAATGTAAGCATTGGCGACGAGGTAGTCGTATCGGGGGTTGTATAGGAGTATTACGAACTCACAGAGATCACCGCAACCTCCATCACCAAATGCGGAACAGGTTCTGTCCCCACCACGTATGTGACCCTGCCCGTTCCCACTGTGGATTACTTTGAACGCTTCGAGGGCATGCTGGTTACCTTGCCGCAGAGACTGGTGATCTCGGAATATTTTAATTACGACCGCTTTGGCGAGATCATATTAACCTTATTCAGGCACACCACGCCAACCGCGTTATTCGAACCGGGTTCTGCTGAGGCTGCGGCAGCCGCCCAGGCTTACTTACTTGACAGCATTACCCTGGATGACGGCCGTACGAACCAAAACCCTGACCCCGCGATTCATCCAAATGGTCTGACATTCGACCTTACCAATCGCTTCCGCGGCGGCGACCGGGTGATGAACGTCACCGGCGTGATGGATTACAGTCATGACCTCTACCGCATCCAGCCAACGAAAGGCGCCAGCTACCAGGTGGTCAACCCGCGCCCTGCAACGCCCCCGGATATCGGCGGCAGCCTGAAAGTCGTCTCGATGAATGTGCTCAATTACTTTTCGACCCTCGGCAGCCGCGGCGCGGATACGATTGAGGAATTTCAGCGCCAGCGTGCCAAGACCATCGCTGCCATCATTAAAATGAACCCGGATATCGCCGGCCTGGTGGAGATCGAGAACAACGACGCTGCCCTGATTGATCTGGTCGCAGGGTTAAACGACGCCACAGCCGCAGGTACCTACGCCTACATTCCCACCGGTCCCATCGGGAAGGACGAGATCAAGGTGGCGCTTATCTACAAGCCCGCCACCGTTTCGCCCATGGGAACTTACGCCATCCTCGATTCCTCGGTCGATCCGCGCTTCCTCGATGACTACAACCGCCCGGTGCTGGCGCAGACCTTTATTGCCACCAGCAGCGGCGGCGTGTTCACCGTCGCGGTCAATCACCTCAAATCCAAGGGTTCCGACTGCAAAGCGGTGGCCGACCCTGACCTGGGTGACGGCGCAGGCAATTGCAATCTCACCCGCCTTACAGCCGCCCAGGCAGAAGTGGATTGGCTGGCATCAGATCCCACAGGCAGCAACGATACGGACTTCATGATCATCGGCGACCTCAACTCCTATGATAAGGAAGCGCCCATCGACGCCATTTTGGCTGGCGCGGATGATACCCCCGGCACCGCGGATGACTTTGTGGATATGCTCTACACATTCCAGGGTGAGCACGCTTACTCCTATGTCTTTGACGGCCAGATCGGCTACCTTGATTACGCCGCCAGCAAGAGCCTGGCCGCGCAGATCACCGGCGTTGATGCCTGGCATGTCAACGCTGATGAACCTGATCTGATCGACTACGACATGACCTTCAAACAGGATGCGCAGGACGCGCTCTACGCACCTGATGAGTTCCGCTATTCCGACCACGACCCCATCCTCATCGGTCTCGCCCTGCTTAAGTCAGCTGGCGCCGTAACCCCCCCCGCGGAGGAAGAGGAAGAAGCGGAAGAAACTCCCACCGCCCTGCCGGAGACCGGTTTCGCCCCCGGGCGCGTCACCGCCCTGCCGCTGCAGTCGGTTGAATACAGCGAACTCGGCGACCTGTGGCTCGAGATCCCCGCGCTCGGCGTGAAGACCGCCATCACCGGCGTGCCCATCGCCAACGGCAGCTGGGATGTGACCTGGCTGGGTGATGAGGCCGGCTGGCTCGAAGGCAGCGCCTTCCCCACAGCCAGCGGCAACGCCGTGCTCACCGGTCATGTGTGGGATGCGCTCGACCAGCCGGGTGTGTTCGAGAAACTGGCTGACCTGCGCTACGGCGACCAGGTCATCGTGCACAACACCGGAAAAGCTTACATCTACGAGGTGCGCGAGCTGCTGCAGGTTCAGACCGATAATGTGAACAAGCTGCTCGAACAGAAAGACCGCCCCTGGGTCACCCTGGTGACCTGCCGCGGTTACGATGAAGAGAGCGGCGGTTACCTCTCCCGCGTGCTGGTGCGCGCCGTGCTGGTGGAAGTGAAGTAATTCCTTTCGATTACCAACGAGTAGGGGCGATTCATGAATCGCCCCTACTTATTATGGTCATCTGATTGGAAATTTGTGACCAAAATCGCCCCTACTTATTATGGTCATCTGATTGGAAATTTGTGACCAAAATCGCCCCTGCTTTTTATGGTCATCTGAATGGAAAAATAACACCAGGGATGGAATCCCTATTCCTCCCCCGCCCCGCCGGCGGCGAACGCGCGCGCCTGCTCCACGTACTCCAGCGACTGGTGCCTGAAGTAGGTGTTGTACAGCGTGGCGTAATGCCCGCCGCCCGCCAGCAGCCCGCGGTGATCACCCTCCTCGATGATGCGCCCGTTCTCCATCACGATGATACGGTCAGCCGAGCGCACGGTCGAGAGCCGGTGCGCGATAAGAATGCTGGTGGATTGCTGCAGGATGAGATCGAGCGCCTGCTGGATCTGCCACTCGGTGAAGGGGTCAATGCTCGCGGTGGCTTCATCTAAAATGAATATCGCCGGTTTTTGCACCAGCACGCGCATCAGCGCCACCAGCTGGCGCTGACCCATTGAAAGGCGCGACCCGCGCTCGCCCACCTGTGAGTCTAGCCCCTGCGGCAGCGTCTCCAGCCACTCGCCCCCGCCGATGCGCCGCGCCAGTTCCAGTATCTCATCCTCTGCAGCGTCGCGCCGGGCGTAGCGGATGTTCTCGGCCACCGTTCCCGAAAACAGGAAAGGCACCTGCGACACCACTCCCAGCCGCCGGCGGTAATCCGCCAGGTCGAAGCTGCGGATGTCGCGTCCGTCGATGAGGATGCGCCCCTGCTGGAACTCGTAGAAGCGCGCGATGAGCTTGGCCACCGAGCTCTTGCCCGCGCCGGTGTGCCCCACCACCGCCAGGTTCTCGCCCGGCCTGATGTGCAGGCTGAAATCGCGCAGCACCTCTTCGCCCTGCTTGTAATGGAATGACACGTTCTCGAACACGATGTCGCCTTTGAGCACCGGCACCTTTTCAGCGGCGCTTTGCACCACGGCGGTGGGCGTATCAATGAGCGCGAACACGCGTTCAGAAGCCGAGAGCCCGTTCTGGATCGAAGTCCAGAACGAGGTCAGGTTCATGATCGGGAAGAGGAAGCGGTCGAGGCTGAGGATGAACAGGTACCACGCGCCCACCGTCACCACGCCGTCGATCACGCTGTGCCCGCCCGCCAGCACCATCACCGCGGTGGCGAGCATGGCCAGCGCGTTGAGCGTGGGAAAGACCACCGAGAGCGCCAGCCCGCGTTTCACGTTGACGTGGTACGAGGTCTCGTTGGCGTTGGTGAACTCCTGGTAGATGCTGCCCTCCTGCCTGAAGTTCTTGGCCACGGCGATGCCGCTGACCGTTTCCTTAATCGTGGAATTCACGTTGGCCATGGCGCGCATCCCCTGCCGCGTCACACGCCGCGCGATGGTGCGGTAAGCCAGCCCCAGCACGAACACAATGGGCACCAGCGCGAACACGTACAGCGAGAGCCGCCACTGGATGGCGAGCAGCACCACCGCCAGGATGAGCGACTCGATGAACATACTGGCCACATCCGTGATCAGTGTCACCAGCTCGCCGAAATCGCGCGTATCCGAGGTGATGCGCGAGACGATCTTCCCTGACGAGAACTCATCGTAAAACGAGAGGTCATGTTCCACCGAGGCGGTGTAGGCGTCAGAGGAGAGCTTCGCCACCACTTCGGCGATGGCTGTGGAGGTCAATCGCCGCAGCCCCCAATTGAAGAACCAGATGGCCAGCCCGATGAGCAGCACCGCCCCTGCTACCAGCAGCGTGCTCAACAGCGCCGGTATTCCCTGCAGCAGGTCCACGCCGCGGCTTACGATCACCGGCAGCAGCGCGCCCGCCCCCGCCACCAGCAGCGTGAGGATGGAGATCAGCACCAGCCGGCGCCACTGCGGCTTGAAATAGCCTGCAATGCGCCTTGCCAGGTCGCTGTCTTTGTAGGTGCGGTCGTACTTTTCCGCGTCCAGTGAAGAGAAGAAGCCCATAGATTCAGTGAGTAGTGATTGGTGATTGGCGATCAGGAGGAAAACCGGTCTTCCTGGTTACAGATAACTGATCACTATTCCCTACTCGTTAAAGATCCTCCTGTACGCATCGCTCTCGCGCAGCAGATCTTCGTGGCTGCCGCTGGCCACCAGCCTGCCGCCGCGGATCACCAGGATAAGATCCGCCCAGCGGATCTGCGAAAGGCGGTGGGTAATGATGAACGTGGTGCGCCCGCGCGCTGCGGCGTATATGGCGCGCTGGATGTGGTCCTCGGTTGCCGAGTCGATGGCGCTGGTCGAGTCATCCAATATAAGGATGCGCGGATCGGTGAGGAAGGCGCGCGCCAGCGCCAGCCGCTGCCGCTGCCCGCCGGAAAGCGTGACCCCGCGCTCGCCGATGACCGTGTCATAGCCGTCAGCGAAGGAGAGAATGAATTCGTGCGCCTGCGCCGCCTTGGCCGCTGCCTCCACCTGCTCACGGGTGGCTTCGGGGTTGCCGAAGGCGATGTTATCAGCAATGGAGCGCGAGAACAGGAAGATGTCCTGCTCGATGATGGAGATATTGCGGCGCAGGTTCTCCAGGTTCCAGTCGCGCACATCCACACCGTCCACCAGCAGCTGCCCGCCGCTCACGTCGTAAGTGCGGTTGATCAGGCGCGCCAGCGAGGTCTTGCCGGAACCCGTCTGCCCCACGATGGCCACGGTCTGACCCGGTTCCACTTTGAAGCTCACATTTTCGAGCACCGGGTCGCCTTCGCCGTAGCGGAAGCAAACATCACTGAACACCACCTCGCCGCGCAGCGGCCTGGCGTGACCGGCCAGGTTCTGGTCAAGGTTGTTCTCGCGGTTCATCAATTCCAGAATGCGCTTGGCGCCGGCCAGGCCGAGTGAAATTCGCGAATACGCCCACAAGGATGCGAAGGTCGGAAAGTCCAGCATCAATAGCAGACCGAAGTAACCCACCACCCCGCCCAGGTCCACCAGACCCTGCCTGAAGAGCAGCAGCGCGTGCAGCAGCCCGCCGGCCAGCGCCACCGCGTATAACAGCAGCGGCAGGAACTTGGCTTCCTTGCGCCCCTGCGCGATGATGGCCTTTTTGTAGCGGGTGACGTTCGTATCGAAGAGTCCGATCTCACCGCTCTCCTGCGCCGAACCCTTGACCGTCTCGATGCCGTCCAGCGATTCAGCCAGGCGGATATTGAGACCCCCGAAGCTCTCGCGCACCTCTTCGGTGATGGGCGCCAGCCCGCGCATGTAGATGCGCAGGACAATGAAGTACAGCGCGATGAACACACCCGGCACCAGCATCAGCGAGATGTGGTAGCGCGGCGCGGCGATGAGCGGAAATATCAGAAAAGACAGGCTGCCCACGACCATGTTCAGCCCAGGACTGAAGAGGAAGTTGACCTCGCGCACATCGTTGGTGGCGCGCGCCATGGTATCTCCAACCGGCTGCAGGTTGTGAAAGGTCATGCTCTTCGAAAGCAGGCTGGCGTAGAGTTCGCGGCGCACATTGCGCTCGATGCGCTGCGCGCAGTATTCAAAACCGAAATTACGCGCAAACTGCAGCACACCCCTCCCCAGACCGGCGGCGAGGATGATAAAAAACACGCGCAGCAGCGCCTGCGGGTCAAAGATCGGCGCTGAGACCACGTTGAAGGCCACACCGATCTGCACGCTGGCCACCGCCATCAACCCGGCGTTGCCCAACGCACCGACGAGCGCGGTGATCAGCACCCACCACTGGCGCAGACCGTGCGAGATCACCCAGCGGGCTGGGGAGCGTCGGTCGGTTTTATACTGCTGCGGGCTGGTGAATTCGGCGGTAGTGGACTGTTCCATGGCAATTTTCAAGTTTATCACGGAATGGTTATCTTCATCCGGGATTCTGCCCGTTTTTATATCCGGGTTTCTGCCTGTTTATACATCCGGGATTCTGCCCGTTTTTACATCCGGGTTTCTGGTTTTAGAAACCCGGATTTTGCACTGATTCCCCTTTAATGCACACTCCCGGAATCATCAACCAGGTTCCGGGAGAAAAACGTTACTCCGGCAGTTTCGGAGGCGCGTCTGTGATCACTGGCAGCGGCGGGACCGATGGTTTGAGCTGACGGAACGCCAGCGTCCAGGCGTTGGAGGTGAAGACCGCGAACATCCCGCCTAAGAAGCTCAACGGCAGGAAGGTGATGATCACAAACAATGGCAGCGCCACAATGGCAGCCACAATGACCGCCACCAGGGTTGGCGCGGAAGAAAGACTGGTGAGCCAGTAGGCCAGCGCGCCGGGTATGGCAGCCACCAGCGCCCCAGGCACCGCCAGCAGCGCGTACGCCGGTATGAGCAGGAAGGTCGCCAATATCATGGCAAACCCGAAGGCCATTCCCACCCCGATGAGCACCAGGCCGAGCAGGAAAGTGTGCTTGAACTGGCTTTTGAACAACGCCCAACCGCGCTTAAAGGACTCGCCCACACCCAGGCCTTCAATGGCAGCGTAGCGCGCCACGTACTGGCGCAGAAAAGAGACAAAGACCATGAAGATGGCAAAAACCACCAGGAAAAGCGAAACAATGATGATCCCCGCCACCGCCGGCGCGGCCAGCTGGATGGCGGCGGTCTCCACCAGGCGGTAAACCATCCAGGCGATCAACCCGATGAGCAGCATCACAAAAGTGAAGGCTGGCGCGCCGATTAGCAGGTCCACCAAAAACACGCGCCAGGCGCGCGCGTTCCAGCCCAGCTTCCAACCCTGCTTAAAGCGTACCTTTTCACCGCTGTCCTCGTGCGCGTCCACCATGCGCATCACCGCCGTTTCTGAGGGGTAGCGCACCAGCGCCAGCAGCAGGCTAATCACCAGTCCGATGCTGATGGCGATAGCCGTAATAGCGATCGCGGACCGGATGGCTTGTTCTTCGCTGGCGAACATGGGCGCCAGGTTCTTCTCAGCCCAGAACTCAAGTTCTTTGGCCCATTCCTCGAACTGCCCGCCAAAAACCTCGTTCCCCCTGCCATCTTCGAATATTTCACTGCCGGCAGCCGGCATGTTGGCGCTGCCACCGCCGCCGCCCCCGCCGCCGCCGCCGCCGGCTCCACCGCTCAACGCCAGCAGCAGGGCGAAAATCCACAGCACCCGGTAATTCCACAGGATTCCCCACGCGCGTTTTAGTACATTTCCAATGTCAAACATCGTGATCCTCCTCAGATATTCTACTTAAATATACGACACTTTTCTTCGCAGGTTGTAGGTACAAGCGAGCCGATAAGGGAGAATCAAGACCGTCGGGGTGGATGCAATCCACCCGCCTGATCATTCGTGTCCTTCGTGTGTTTAGCGGTTAAAAACCCCGTTTTTTATAGATTCTTTTCGAACCGCTCACATCCCGTGCAAGCGCGCTTCATTCCGGTAGGCGCAGAAGCCGCATTCCGGGCTGGGCGGCGGCGGCTCGGGTGCAGCCAGCACGCGCAGCACCCCGGCGAGGAACTCCTCGAACCCCGCCATCGCCAGCGGTATCTCCCTCCAGGTGACCTCGCCGCCGTAGAAGATGCGTTGAAAATCCGGGCGGTATTCGATCTCCAACGGGTCCATGTACACCAATCCCAGCCGCGTCACCGGCGCCAGGCGCAGCGCCCCGGGCGCGGGATGCTCCAGCGCGTACGCGTAAGCGTGCAGCTGCCGGCCATAGAAGCCGATATGCGCCGGGCTGGGCTGCGAGGTCTTAAAATCGATGACCGCGTATGAACCATCATCGAACGAGAGCACCGAATCGAACGCCCCTTTCAGGTAACAGGAGGCGCTGACACCCTCAAATCGGATCGGCTCCGAGCTTACCCATTTACCCTGCAGGCTCACCCTGCCCCCGGGCAGCGCATCTGAGATAAAGGAGGCGGGTTTCCCCGCGTACAACTGCTTCATCAGGCTGTCGATGCGGCCGAAAATCTTGGGGAACGCCATGGACGGGCGGCTGATGCCGCGCACCACTTGCAGGTAAAAGCAGCGCGGGCATTCATCCCAGAAAAAAGTGAGCATGGATGGGCTGAGTTTGTACGGGTTCATGTTTTCTCCTGTTGCAGTGTACTGACGGTTTATTTGGAGCGGGTTGATTGAATTCGGGCTGCGCGCGCCGTATAATGAAAATGCCCGTTGAGCAGGGGGAGCAGGCATCTGTATTCATTATAGCCCGGCAGCAATCAAAACGCGAAAGGATTGGGCGCTTATGAATACCTCCACCATCACTGGTTTTGCCGCGCTCGGCAAGGGGGAGCGTCTCACCCCCTATCGCTGCGAACTGCCTCTTTTGGGTGAGCAGGATGTGAGAATTGCCGTCACCCACTGCGGGTTGTGCGCCACTGACATCCAGGCGGTCGATGACTACTACAACATCACGGAGTACCCCTTTGTTCCCGGTCACGAGGTTGTCGGGACGATCATCGAGGCTGGCGCAGGGGTCCCGCCTGCACGCGTCGGTGAGCGGGTCGGTGTGGGCTGGCAGGGGCGCGCTTGCGGTCATTGCGAATGGTGCCGGCAGGGGCTGGTGCATCTGTGCCAGGATGTGGTCAGGAACGCCTCGTGGAAACCTAACGGGGGATTCTCTACTGCGATTTGCGCCGATCAAGGTTTTGCTTACCCGATCCCGGAAGGGTTGGCCTCAGAAGATGCTGCGGTGCTCATGTGCGCCGGTATCACCGTCTTCACTCCCCTGTTTACCAACCGCCGCAAAGAACCGCAAAGGATTGCTATTGTGGGCGTGGGCGGGCTGGGTCACCTGGCCGTACAGTACGCCAGGGCTTTGGGCTATGAAGTGACCGCCATCTCGACTTCACCCTCAAAAAGAGAGGAAGCCCTTGCCTTTGGCGCACACCATTTCCTCTTGATCAACGACCGGGATGAAGAAAGAAAATACGCCTATTACTTCGATCTGATCCTGTGCACCGCTCACGGTAGTGTCGACTGGGTACGCGTGCTGGAAATTCTCAAGAAGCGCGGCAGACTGATATTGACCGGTTTCCCAGATATGGATTTCAGGCCGGTTGACCTGGTGGCGCATGAGCTTTCGATCAGCGGATCATTCCTGGGGACGCCGGCGGACATGCGCGCCATGCTGCAGTTTTCAACCGATCACCGCATCCAGCCGATGATCGAATTAATACCCATGTCTGCAGTTAACGAGGCCATCCAGCGGGTCAGGGAGAACAAAGCGCGCTACCGCATCGTGCTTTGCAACGATCTGAATACCTCCCCTCAATGAATCTACCCTCCCCCAATTCGGTAACTGATGCTCAAGTCGCCTGCCCCCTGATCATCGCCGCGGTCGCCTGCCAGAGTCTATTTTGAGCTTCCTTGTTTAATGAGTTCGGGCTGGATTTCACCTGCCGGTTGTGCTCATCCCAGTACCCCCCGCTGATGGATTCCACAGCCGCGTCAGCCGCCAGGTATTCGTATGTGCGCGCCTGCGCCTCGGGCGTGAGCGAAAAACGTTTTTTCAGGGCATAAGCCTTCTTCATAAATCCGGGTACATTCTCCAGCCGGTCATCCCCCAGCGCTACATTGCCTACGCGCACACAATTGGCGGTTACCCCTGTGCCGCGCAGCCGCTCCGCCAGCGCGTACGTGTACATCACCTGCGCCAGTTTGGAGTGATAATAGGCGTGTTGCGCGCTGTATTTCTTTTCGCCGTTGAGGTTGTCGAATTCAATTTCCAGAAACGGGTACGCCATCAGCCCCTTTGAAGCCACGGTGATGACCCGGCTCGGCGCGCTGCGTTTCATTACATCCAGCAGCAGTTGGGTAAGCAGGAAAACGCCCACATGGTTGGTGGCGAAGATGGTCTCGATCCCATCGCTGTTGAGCAGGGGTGATTTGAGGGTCAGGTCAAAGTTCGCCGCGTTCTGGATCAGCACATCCAACCGCTGGAAGCGCCGCGTGAAATCCGCGGCCAACTGCCGGATCGAAGCCTGTGAAGACATATCCACCAGCATCAGTGTCGTGTTCTGGTTGCCGGTCTGGCTCACGATCTCCTCGCGCGCCTGCTCCCCCCTTTGCGCAGAACGGCACGCCAAGACGACCGTCGCGCCATCCGCTGCCAGCAGTCTGGCCGCCGCCTTGCCGATGCCCGAGTTCGCCCCGGTGATGATAACGGTCTTGTCCTTCATGTCATATTCCATGCCCGCCTCCATGTTGGCCGATAACCCTGGTTTATTGCTCTTCCCTGATACCCTCATTCACATAAGCGGTCAGTTCGCTCACGCTCAGCGTATTGAAACCGAGCTTATCCACCGTGCGCCCGCGCCGCCAGTAATCCGTGCGGTGTACGATGTTCGCCAGTGTCACCACAGAATCCATGGCGCGCACATCCACCCCATAACGGTCACCCAGCGAGGCGATGGGCACCAGGCTGCAGGGAACGTCTTCAAAGATGTAGCGGTGGTTCAGCGTTGGCGGCGCTTTGATGCCGTAGTAACCTTCCTGGTTATGGATGGCTTCGTACAGGTCCGCGCCGGTGGTATCGTAAGCCAGTTTCAGCCAGTCCATGGCATTGCGCGTCTTCAGTCCCAGCGCGGAACCCACCGTCACCCTTTCGCGGTCCAGCACCTCCAGCACACGCGCTACGGAGGGCGATACACCGTCGATGTAGAACTGGTAATCACCGTGCGTGGTCTCGATCCAGCCGGCGTTGAGCAGGGTGAGCGCCGGGTGAAAGATGGACCCCATGTTGTTCAACCCGGTCTGCAGCACATTGCCGCCGTCGATGAACTGCGGGTAGGCCTCGTGGATGCGGTCAAGCACTTCGCGGTTGCGCGTGGCCGGCAGCGCCGCGATGGGCACCGCTTCCTTCATGCGGAAGATGCGCGCCTGCGCCGGTCCATCTGAACGCGAGGCGTAGATGAAGGTCTCAGCTTCAGAAACAGTGACATCCGCGCTGCAGTTGTTATCGCGCAGCACCTTGGCCACCTCGATAGCGCCGCAGGTGCGCCCCGGGTGCAGCACGATGATCTGCCCGTCCTTAAGGTAGGGCGCCATGTGTTTTGCCAGTTCAGCGTGCGCTGAAGACGGCACCACCACCATGATCATATCGCTGCCTTCCAGCGCTTCCTCCATGTTATCGGTCACCAGCGCCAGCCGCCCGAATTCACGCTTCTCGCCGTCCAACCCCGCCAGGTCTATCCCGCCCAGCTCCCTGATGGCCGCGATGTGCTCCATTGAACGGTTGAACAGCCGGGTGCTGAAGCCCATTAACCCCAGGTGGGCTGCCATGGCCTTGCCGCCGTGCCCGGCGCCGATAACTGTGAATTGTGTCTTCGTCATTTGTTCTCTCCTTTCAACGCTTCAATCCGCTCTTTCTCCCCTACAGCCTTGCCAGTTTCATTGACTGCCAGACAGGCTCCCCCCAGGAAGCCCGTGCGTACTTCACCACGCGCAAAGCGGTTATTGCGCAGGTGGGGCGCATCCAGAACGCCCGCTCGCACTGCCCGCGCCAGGGTATCCGCATCCGTGAGCGGATCTCTCACCTCCGCTGCCGCCAGCGCGCGGATGGCATCCAGCGTGACCCGCGCTTCGTTAACCAATACCTCGATCCGCTGCTGCACCGCCGGGTCTGCCAGCATGTCCGGCGCGCCGCGCAGCGCGTTATCGATCGCCCGCCTGGCCATGCGCGCGGCTTCGATCACATCCTCCCCGGTGGCGGCGTGATCCGCCTCGGTGTGCCCTACGATGTGTACGATGTGCGGGCGCAGCGCCATTTGCAGGTAAATGCTCGCCGCCAGGTGGGCGCGCGCGGCCTCGGGCTGCAAGGGGTAGCTCAAAAGACCGGTGCGCGTCTGGCGCCAGATGTGAAAATCCTCGCTTTCCAGCGGGGCGATGATGCGCAGCATGGCGGCCATCTTCGCCAGGTCCATGGCGTCGCTCAGCCCCGGCGGGCTGTTGAACATCAGCTGGGCGATGTAATCCTTCACCCCGAAAGCCCTGGCGTTGTACGCAGCCAGGTAGGCTGAAACCACGCACACCACATCCGGCGCGTCGCGCATGCCCCAGTGGTGCGGCTCATTCAGCTCCACCGGGATATTCCTCTCACCGTACCAGGCCATTACCTTTTGATGCTCGCGGATCGAGCCGGCCACGTCCCAAGGACCGCGCCCGTCCATCTGGTTAAACCAGAAAAGCGGAATGGCGCACCAGGCGTTGTGGATGGTCTCTACAAATACCTCCGCCAGGCGGATGAAATCATCCGTGCCCGAATAGGTGCGCAAGAGCGGGTGGTTGCCGCGCCGGCTGGCTTGATACAACGCCCGGTAATCCTGCGCTGAGCGCACCGGCACACCTCCCGCCCCGGTGCGGCGCGGGTTCTGCCGCTCGGGATGGAAGAAATTCTCCTGCGCGTCCTGGTCTACCCCCAGCGAGATCACATCCAATACGCGCGCCTCGGCAATTTGGCGTACGCCCGCAAGCGTAGCTTCCATTGTGGGCAGGCCGAAGTGATGACGCAGTATCGGGTAGGGCGCCTTCCAGCGCATGCGCTCCAGCGCGGTATCCGGGTAACGCACTTCCCCGCTGCCCGCGGTTTTTTCCTCCTTGAGCGACGCCAGCACATCCTCCACCTCTTCACTGCCGTCAAACACATGCGTAAAAAATCCCATCGCCCGCGCGCGCGCCGCCACCGGCGGGGTGCCGGCGAAGTAAAACTTGACCCCGGCCGCGCGTAATTCATCGGCTTCTTCCGCAAATTCTGCCAGCAGCCGTTCGCCAGTCTCGGCCGTCAGCCGGTAGGATACTCCCACCAGGTCAGCCTTCTCGCGTTTGGCTGCTGCCAGCAGTTCCTTCACATCCACTGCCGGACCCAGAAACACCGTGCGCCAGCCGCTGCTCTCCGCCAGGCGTAAAAAGTTCATCACTCCGGCCACGTGCACGCATTCCCCCACTGCCGCGGCCACTACCGTCTTCGTTTTCAATGATTCTTACTCCTCTGAACATCCTTTTTCAAATCAGGGTCTTGATCGCTGCTCGAAACGTGTTGATCAAACAGGATCCGGTTTCCATCCGGGTCGCGCAGTGTGAAGCTCGCCGGACCATTGGTACCGGGAGTGACTTCTGAATCGATTTCAATCCCCTGCACCAGCAATTGCTGTTGCAGCTCGCGGATATCCATGAATTTTTCCAGCGGCTGCGCGTCAGCGCTCCATCCCGGTGTAAAGGTCAGCAGATTCTTTTCGAACATCCCCTGGAATAAACCGATCACGCAGGTGCCGTTTTTAAGAATCAGCCAGTTTTCAGCCTGGTTTCCCATGAACACCTTAAAACCCAGCTTCTCATAAAAGGCTCTTGAAGTTACGATATCCTTCACTGTGAGACTGACAGAAAACGCCCCGAGTTCCAAACTCACCTCCTGATGCGATCACCTGATTAAACCGGTTTTCAACCAATAAACGGTTTTTATGCGCCCCCCTTGATAAATATTATAAAGGAAGAATTATTGAATTAAGCCGGTCAGATGAAGGGATTGAAATAACGTCCGTGATTGATGAAATACGCCACTGCCGCCACAATTAAGGTCACAATGATCGAGACCGCCAGCGCGTAGTAATCCGCGGAGCGCAGCTTTTGCACGCAGTACCAGGTGCGGCGTTTCTCTTTGCCAAAACCGCGCAGGTCCATGGCGTTGGTCACCACTTCGATGCGCTCCAGCGTTGAGAAGATCAAGGGAATGATGATCATCAGCGAGTTTTTTACGCGCTCCTTCATCTTCGCCTTCACCGACATTTCCAGCCCGCGCGCCTGCTGCGCCTGGCTGATGTCGTTGTACACGCGCAAAATATCCGGGAAGTAACGCAGCGTCAGCGAGATGGCAAAGGAAGCCTTGTACGGCACCCCCACCCCGCTCACCGATGAAGCAAACTCGCTCGGGTTGGTGGTCAGCAAAAAGATGATCCCCAGCGGCACCACCGAAAGGTATTTAAACGCCAGTGTCACCTGGTAGAGCAGCTGTTCCTGCGTCAGGGCTTTGTCTCCCCAGAGCGGCGCTATCGGGTGGCGCGTGTTGTAAAGCGTCACCCCGTGTTCAGGAGAGAAAAAGAAGGTGAAAATGGCATTGACCAGGATGAAGATCACTACGTAAATGAGCATGACCTTTATCTGGCTGAACCTGATGCGCGAGATGCGCAGAATGATCACGGAAAATACCAGCATCCCCAGGATCACGCGGATGTCATAGGTGTACATGGTGGCGAAGGTCAGCAGCAGAAAACAGATGAACTTGATCAACCCTGAAAGGTTGTGAATGACCGTGTCTTCATAGTTGTATGAAAAGAGTTTCGTTTTCACCGCACAGCAACCCTTTCATGGTCAATGAAGTGCTGCACAAATTGCGTCCCATCTTCAATGCCCGCCAGCTGCGCCAGCTGGTAGAGCGAGGTCTCCTTGAGGTTGGCTTTCTCAATAACCTGCTGCGTGGTCAACACCACCGATGCCCGGGTATCTGTGACGAGCCGGCCTTCCGAGAGCACAATGGCGCGCGGTGTGTACTCCAGCATCAGGTGCATGTCGTGCGTGATGAGGATGATGCTGATACCGGTTTCATTGATCTGCCGCAGGAACTCCATGATCTCGCTGTAATGGCGGTAGTCCTGCCCAGCCGTCGGCTCATCCAGGATGAGTATATTGGGTCTGAGCACCAGGATGGAGGCGATGGTGACGCGTTTCTTCTGCCCGTAGCTCAGCGCCGAGATCGGCCACTCGATGAAAGGCGCCAGTCCGCAAACCTGCAGCACCTGCTCCACGCGCTCCTTGATCTCCTCTTCTTTGACACCGCGAAGCCGCAGCCCGAGCGCGACCTCGTCAAATATCAGGTTTTTCGAGATCATCTGGTTGGGGTTCTGCATCACGAAACCGATGAACTCGGCGCGTTCTTTAATGGACTTGTGCCGGATATCCGCACCCCTGTAACAAATGGCGCCTTTGTCCGCCTTTTCGAAGCCGCACATCAGCTTGGCCAACGTCGATTTACCCGCCCCGTTCTTGCCCACGATGGAGACCATCTCCCCTTCGGTGATCTCAAAATTGATGTCCTCCAGGGTTGGCCGCCGGCCGTCGTATGAAAATGAAAGTTTGTCAATGGTCAGCAGCGGCGGTTTGGGCGGTGCCTGCGGCGGGGTCGCGATTGAACGGTTCCAGGTGCGCAGCGCTTCGTTGACCCCGCTGGTATCCAGGCTCCAGATATGCCCGGGTTTCATCTCAGGCGTGACCCTGATGCCGGCGTATTTCAGCGCGGTCACATACAGCGGCTCCCTGATGCCGTTGCTCGTCAGAATATCAGAGCTCACCAGTTCGTGCGCGTTCCTGTCCGCGATGATCCGGCCATCATTGATCATAATCACCCGGTCAACGTCGCGGTGCAGCACATCTTCAAGCCTGTGCTCGATGATAATGATGGTTTTTCCCATCTGCTTGTGAATGTCGTCGATGATCTCGATGGCGGTCTTACCGGTGGCGGGATCCAGGTTGGCCAGCGGTTCATCAAAAAGCAGGATGTCGACATCATCGATGAGCACTCCCGCCAGCGAGGTGCGTTGCTTCTGCCCGCCTGAAAGCTCGTAAGGCGACAGGTTCTTGACGTGCGCGATATCCACCATTCCGGCCACGCGGTCAACCCGCGTGTGCATGGCATCATGCGGCACACAGTCGTTCTCCATGGCGAAAGCGATATCTTCACCCACGGTCAACCCCACGAACTGCCCGTCAGAGTCCTGCAGCACGGTGCCGAGGATCTTGGAAAGTTTGAATATATCCAGTTCCCGGGTCTCGACGCCGTTGATCTTCAGGCTGCCTTCGATGGTGCCTTTATAGTAAAAAGGGATCAGGCCGTTCAGGCAGTGCCCCAGCGTGCTCTTGCCGCTGCCGCTCGGTCCGACGATGAGGATCTTCTCGCCGGGGTAGATCTTAAGGTTAATATCCTGCAGCGTCGGTTCCGCCTGGGAATAGTACTGAAACGTGAAGTGATCAAAATCAATGATGGGGGTTGGTCGTGTCACCACTTTTCTCACCAGGCGCCAGCGCGTACCCGGTATCGCTGGCGCGGTTCTCCTTAACACTATTGTTATAACAACCGTGTGACCGGGTTATTATACTTTAATCAACATCAGGATGGCGGTCATAAAACCGCCATCCTAACAGTTTGGGAATAAACGGATTACAGGTCAGCTTTTCTTGCTGAGGCTGCCCTTGCGGGTGCGGGTGGCGGCGTACGCCAGCAGCAGCAGGGTGCCGACAACACCGGCGACAACTGAATTCGAGAGGAAGGCCATCAAACCCTGCGCGAACACCTTGTTCGCTGGTTCAGCGTAGATGACGATATCCAGCACGGGCGCAACAAGAAGCCAGGCGATGGCATTGCCGATGACCTGGATGATGTTATAGGTCAGGATGTCCTTGCCGCCGAAGATGCCTTCTTCAACCCGGGTGCGCTTGAAAGCGAAACCGTAAATGAAGCCGGCGATACCGCTGGAAATGACCCAGCTCCACCAGGGGCTGCCGTACTGCACAGCATCGCTGATGGCGTGCCCGATGAAGGCCAATAACCCGGTCGCGATCGGTCCAAACAACACGCCGAAGAAACCAGCCAGTCCGTAGGCGGTCTGGATGTAGGTGCCGGGAACTGGTGAGGGGATCTTGACGAACATGAAGAGAAGCGCGAAGAGCGCCGCCCCCAACCCTGCTGCCACGATGGTCCTGGTTGTTACTTTAAAAATTCCTTTGTCTTTCATTGTTCCTCCTTAAATATTGTTTGATAAAGACATTATGACAATACAGAAAAAAACCTGCTTTGTCAATGACCCGTTGTCTATAACACCCTAATCCGGCTGCAGTTTCGCCGTTTTGATGGGTTATTCCGTCTCGCCGAAGAGCACTTCCACCGCGTCTCCCACCCGCGCCCCCAGCAGCTTTTCCGCGCTGCCGTTGACCACCGCCACTTCTAGAAAATTACCGCTGTCCACCAGCGCCACGAGTTCTCCGGGTTGATGTTGACCGTAGGAGTTAGAAAGCCCATGGATAATACTGCCCTTTATTGATATCAGCAGTTCCCTTCCCGCCACCTGCGTCCAGGGCAGGTTGGTGGTGAGGTTGCCGAAACGGTCTGCCCCCAGCACCTGCCCGCGCCAGCCGCCTTCTATCCTTTCGGGTTTCGGCATCGGCAGAAGGACGGGGTCCGTGATAACCCTGCCCATTTCCTCCAGACTGATCCCTGCCGCCAGGTGCGCGCCCGCCGGCGCGAAGACATCCCGCCCGTGAAACGTGCGGCTCACGCCTGCCAGCCAATAGCGCGGTTTATTTAGTTCGACAATAATGATCTCCGAATCCGTACGCTGCGCGTCTTCGATCAATGGCGAGAACAGACCGTTGTCCGGGCCCACAAAGTAATGCGCTCTGATGCGCGCCGCCAGGGCGCGCCGCGCTGTGCCCACGCCGGGGTCGACCACGGCGATATGCACCGTGCCCGCCGGAAAATACAGCACCGCCCGCCGCAGCACCGCTGCGCCTTCGCTCACGTTTTGCGGGGTGATCTCGTGGCTTATGTCGGCGATCTGCGCGCCGGGGCATATCCCCCAGATGACGCCCTTCATCGTCCCGACAAAACCATCCTTGTTCCCGAAATCCGTCGTCAGGGTGACCAGCGGCATAATCCAACCTCTGTGTGTGTGCTGAGTTTCACTTTACTATAGCACCCGCGATTAGGAGCGTCAAGAAAAAAGGGCGGGGTTAACCCCACCCTAATATTAAAGTTCAGTTCCTACCATCCCACGCGGCTTTTCTTCTGTTTCATGGTTTTCTTCACCCGCCTGGCAGCCGCGTACCCGCCGCCCATCAGCGCTGAAACCATGGCAGAGAAGAGCACAAACCACAAGGGTTTGACAGCGCCCTTCTTCTCCACGCTGAAGGTGTACTCCGCCTCCACGCCGGCGATGCGCGCATCAACCGGGCTTAACTTCACAGCGTAGCTGCCGTCCGCGGGAGCCATCCAACTGAGGGTCGTCCGGCCATCCACGTTGAACGGGCGGGCTTCACCCAGCAATACCTCGCTGCCGGCGGCAAACAACTGAACAACTGCGCCTGAAGCCGGACCTTGCGGGTTGGCGCGCAGCACGAAACTGTCGCCAGCTTTGGCGTCAAAACGCACCCAGTCCGCATCTCCCGCCGGGCACCAGTTGTGCCTTACCGGCGCATTGCTGCTCACCAGCGGCGCGAGCTCGCGTTGGTTATCCCCGGCGCGTTCGGCATCGTCGCCCAGGCAGTCAGAGAGCACCAGTGTAAACGTCTCGGCGTTATCCGGGTAGGCTTCAGCCGTGCCGAGCTTGTTCACCGCGCGCATGCGGAACTCATACACCTGGTTCTGATCCGCCCAGAACACCAGGCTGCGTGCCGCGCTGCCGATCGCCTGCTGGTAATCAACCCAATCGCCCTGTCCCTCGCGCACCTGCAGCTCGAAACGCTCCACTTCATCCGCGTGGCTCTCGACCACCCAGCCTAACTTGATGGCGGTCGAACCGTAAGTTTGCGGCAGCGCGTCCATGCGCGTGCTTGGGGGTTCAACCGCCTTTACCACGCTGAACTGCTGTGTGGTGGTCGCGCTGCCCAGCAGGTTGCGGGCTTCGACGCTTACCTTATAATTCCCGGCCGGCAGCATTCCTACCTGCCAGGCACCGGTCGTCTGCCAGTCCACGGTCCTCACAAAACCTTTCGGCCCGGTCAGCCGGGCGCGTGATTCCGTGCCCTCCTCCACCGTCCAGGTCACCGCCAGAAAAGTCTCGTCGGTGATGATCTGCGGCAGGTTGAGGGTTGCCGGGGTGGGCATAACGATACGTTTAACAATTTTGATCGAAGAAGCGTTTGCCGCACCGATAAGGTTGTTCGCCAGGTTGTCATCGCCATCCTGGAAGAGCTCCATGGTGCCGGCGAAGTTGGGCTCGCCGTACACCATCGCCGAGACCCCCGCCCCCACCTGAATCGACAACGCCTGGTCGCCCTTTACCTGTTCCAGCCCGGCCAGGTCGGCGTATTCGCCCATTTTCAACAACTGGCAGCTGCCCTGGTACTCGGTGTCGTTATGCAACGCCACCTCGTCAGCAGCGGGCGTGCACACTGGCGGCAGCGGCGGGCAGTCGTATTTTTTCACCACGTCCATCACTCCCTGCGGTTTCGAGATATTCCCCGCCTTATCCGTAACGACCAGGCCGAGCGAGAACTTTCCGTTAGGCACGCGTAAAGCGCACAGGTCAACGCTGGTATTGAAATTGCTTTCCAGCAGCTCCGGTCCGAGCGGCGACCATGAAGCGAATGTCTTGTAGATCAACTGACCCTTCAGCACCCCGATATCGTCGGTCATCCATCCGCTGATGTTCAGTGTTGGCGCGTTAATGCCGGCACCGGCTTCCGGGCTGGTGATCGCGCCAGTTGGCGGTGCTGAATCTCCGTTGTTCGAAACCAGGAAATTCCCCGGCGCGCATTCCTTGCCATACTGCGGGAAAGCCGCGGCTTCAGCGCAGGTGCGCGGACGCCCGCCGTTTATCGGCACATCCTCAAAAACAATATCCACCGATTTTCCCCAGTAATAATCTGGGTCAGTGTGCACATGGAAGTGCAGGTGGTGACCGGTGCTGTATCCGGTGTCATCGGCTTTGCCCAGGAATTGCCCCTGCACCACCCTCGCGCCGACTTGGCGTAATTCAGGGGGGATGCTGTTCTGCGCCAGGTGCAGGTACACCTGGTAGGTGGTGGGATTGGTGGTGGTATCCTCCAGCACGATGTAATTGGCGTTCTTGGTATTGCCGTTCTCGTACTTCCACACCACGTACTTCACCGTGCCCTGGCGCGCAGCGACCACATCGAACATGCTGCCGTTGGCGAAATCAAAAGCGTAAAGGCAATCAGCCGGGCAGGATTTATACGTGAACACGTGCCCGACACTTCCGCTCACACGCACCTTCTGCCCTTTTGGCCACGGCAGGCGGTAACCGGTGTAGACCGTTCCGGCTTTCTGCTCCTTCTGCACGCCGGGCAGGTACACCTGCCTGTTTTCAGCGGAGAGCAGATCCTCCGGCAGCGCCATCAGTTCTTCAGCAAAGTTCGCGTCTGCCTGGAACACCAGCCTCCAGGGCATGGCGGGATCGCCGGTCTTATGCGCGATCACCAGCCCCGGTTCAGCGGGTTGCACAAAACCCGTTTCCTTATCCACCAGCGCCAGCCAGGCCAGCGCCAGGCTGCCGTCCTCTGAAAAATCCACGCTGTCGATCGACACGCGGTACACGATGAAAGCCAGCACATCCTGTCGCGCCGCCGCCTCCTGCTGGATCTGGTTGGAGAGCTCGATTTCAACAGCGCTTGACAGTGCTTTTGGCAGCGGCAGCTGCCCTTCCTCGGGCTCCCCTTCTTCGGGCAGCACCGCGCAGCCGGCGGCGAAAAGCGCCAGCAGCAGCATCAGCGATAACAGGATGATGGATCTTGCGATTGAGCTTCTCATAATATACCTCGTCACGCCCAGCGTTCAGAGGAATATGGGTGCAAGTATTGTGCCGCGCCGCATATTTTTTAGCCTGATATAACTCCCCAGCGTTGTCATTGCGAGGGAGTTGGTTTCACGACCGAAGCAATCTCATCAATAAACCCTCAATATAATAATGAGATTGCCGCGCCGTCCCAATCTTTTCACACTGGCGGTGCAATTCCGCCACGCGCACAACTCGCCGCTCGCAATCACAGGATCATTAAAAAAGGCACGGGACCGCGCGGTCCCGTGCCCGAATTAAACTTAACCTCAAGCCTCGATGACGAACTTGCCGTTCTCGTAAAGCAGCTGGTCATCCACCCAGATCTGCCCGCCGTCGCGCAGGTCGCAGATCATGTCCCAGTGGATGGCGGACTGCGCCACGCTGCCGGACTCGGGGTAGCCCTTGCCCAGCGCCATGTGGAAGGAGCCGCCGATCTTCTCATCGAACAGGATCTGGCGTGTGAACTGCTGGATGCCCTCATTGGTGCCGATGGCGAACTCGCCCACCCCGCGCGCGCCTTCGTCGGTGTCGAGCGTCTGCAGCAAAAAGGCTTCATTCTTTTCAGCGCTGGCACTTACCACCCTGCCCTTCTTGAACTCGAGGTGCACCCCCTCCACCTCGCGCCCGTTGTAGATGGTGGGGTAAGAGAAGGTCACATGCCCCTCCATGCTGTCCTCCACCGGGCCGGTGAAGATCTCCCCGTCGGGGATATTGACGCGGCAGTCACAATTAATGAACGCGCGGTCCTCGATGCTCAGGCGCAGGTCAGTGCCCTTGCCCAGCAGGTGAACCTTCTTCCTGCCCTTGAGCCACTCCACGATGCGCGCCTGGCGTTCAGAAACACCCCGCCAGTAGCCCACCGGGTCATCCATATCAGGCATGCAAGCCTGGTACACGAAGTCGGCGTAATCATCCAGCGACATGTCGGCGTCTTGGGCGTAAGCGTTGGTGGGATAGAGCGTGAGCGCCCATCGGAACACACCGCGGGCGGAGCGGTCCATGTAGGTGTTCATCAATCCGCCGCGCGACTGGGTGAAAAGGGCGAACTTGCGCGGGTCGATACCGTTGAGATGCTTGGTGTTCTGCTCTGCCAGCACGCGGATGAGGCAGTCATACTCCTCGTAGTACAGCGCGGTGGTCTTATGTATGTAGCTGACCTGCTCATCGCTGCCCAGGTTGAAGAGCATCTCCTCCGGCCAGCCCAGCTCAGGCCAAAGCGTGGGGTGCGCCCCGGCCTCGAGAATATAACGGTAAAGTTCCTTTAACAGCGGCTCAGCCTGCACCCCTGCCTTGATCACCACCCGGTCACCCGGTTTGACGCCGATGGAGTACTGCGTGATCAACTGCGCCAGTTTTCGATCGCGAATGTCCATTATTAGTAACTCCTCATTTATTGGTTTAGAAATTGTGATTTCAATCCGGACCCGGTTTCACTTCACCAGCGCGGTTTCTCGCGAGAACGGCGAGGTATTTCCCAAAGGATCTGTCGCGGTGGCTGTAACAGAAGGACCCGTCAGTTCACCAGTATAACTGAAATTACCGTTGATATCCGCGGTGGTAAATCCCTCATACGTCAAATTCTGGACGTCAGTATTAGAGAAAATCTCCACCCGACAACTAGGGCAGCTTGTTCCAGTAACCCTGTCTTCTTTAGCCTGGTTGATCACCGGTGGCTCAAGCATCAGGTTTCCACCATCCGTCAACTCGATGGCTGATGTCCATTCCCCCGCGATGGCGTTGGCGCGCAAAGTGTTGCCCACCCCCGTTTGGACCATGATATTGTTCGCGTTTTTCGTGAAAAAGTTTTTTACCAGCGTGTTGTTTTCGGCGTGCTTGGTGACAATCACCCCCAACTGTTCACTCCCGGTAATCTTGTTTCCGGCGAGCCAGTTCTGGTTGGTACCCCCGTTTTCAATATTAATAGCCAGGCCGTTATTCGCAAAAATGTTACCCGCTTTATCGCTTAATCCTCCAACCAGGCTATGCGAGCCCGCATCAATTATCAAACCGATACTGTTGCCAAGCGGTATTTCACCACCCGGATCCCATCCAACAACATTGCCTAACAAAATGGCATGAACCCCACCAATACCGGTGAAGCGAACACCATAACCGGAGTTGCCGCTGATGATGTTCTTTTCTCCGGGTTTTGTACCGCCAATTCGGTTATACACGGATTGAAAAATATTTGTCCCGGTTAGATTTGGGACCGCTATCTTGCCGCTGACATCCAACCCGATGTAATTGCCGATGATGGAGTTTTGTGTCGATGCGTAATCTGAAACAGTGACACCTGAGTAATTGCCGCTGAGAATATTGCGCTCTTGGGGTGTTGTCCCGCCAATGATATTATTTCGGCCGCCCGTCTCGATCAGCACCCCCCACGATATATTCGGGATGGCCCTGTTTCCCGTAACATCCGTGCCAATGTAATTACCGGCAACTACGTTGAAAGCAGCTGAATTACCCAGAATGTCTACTCCACGGTTATTGTTACTTACAATGTTCTTCTCGCCTTCAGCTGGTCCTCCGATCATGTTATGTTCAGCGTAGTTGTAAAGGCCAATACCAATCTCGTTCATTTCCGCGGCTTGTGTACCCTTGGCATTGGTACCTATAAAATTACCCTTTATCGTGTTATAGCGGGAGAAGAGCACGCGGACGCCATTAAAACAACCCGATATCGCGTTCCCCTGGCCTGAAGGACTACTACCTATCGTATGATCACCGCCGATCTGGTTGTATTCACTTGGAAATTCCAGCGTGATGCCGTCCATGGTGAAATTCACCAGTTCAATACCCATGATCGTGTTATACGCTGACCTGGTTACCAACCCAACAGCTACCTTTTTTTGTCCATCCAGTTTCACTCCCGCGTTGCTGGCGTCAACTGTGACCGAACCGGTATCAAGCGCGGGGAGCGTGCTTTGCAGAGAGATCGTTGCCGGGTTCTCCGGCGGAAACACGGCCGGATCAAATAAGATACTTTCACCTGCTTTTACCCGAGTCAGACAGTCCCGCAGCGTGCCTGCACCGCTATCCACCACAGACGTGACCGTGCAGACTGATTTCCCAACAACCTTCTCGACTACCGGGAGATAATTCGGCGCGTTTGCCTCCGCTCCTTTCGTGATGCCGCTGACAGACAGTACCGGATATTCCATGCTCGGCCCATTCTGCGGCGTTTGTGAAGCTGGCTTTGCGGTTGGCAGCTTTTGATAAATCAACAGCCCCGCCGCACCACCAGCTACATATAAGACATCTTCTAAAAGCACGCTTGCCCAGGCGAACCCGGGGGTGGTGATGGTTTGAAGTAATTTCAAATCGTAGGGGTCAGAGGCATCAATGATCTCCAGCCCTCCGCTACCTTCGCTGGTTGTAAGTATTTCATCGGTAAGCGAGACCTCTTCCACTGATCCTCGGGTTTTGTAGCGCGAAATCAATGAAGGCATCGAACCAGGTGTGGGATTCGTGTAAATTGATAGTCCTTCACCATAATGCCCCAGGTATAGCCGCTCATCCATACTGAAAACGGAACCAATACCCTCTTCCACATTAAGTACCTGAACCTGTTGTGGTTCTGCTGGATTTGAGACATCAATGATTCTCAGCCGCCTCGAATCAGAAACATACGCGAAATCTCCAACCACGGCAAGCGCGAGAGTTTCACCGCCCTCCTGGTGAAGTTCTATTCTGCCAATGGTTTTAATCGAACCAGCCTGGCTGAGGTCGTAAATACTCAACCCCCATTCATCTGCCGAATAAACGAGATCGCCAAGCCCGACCATCTGCCTCGGCGCGCCGCACATCAGGCTCTGCATATCCACCGCGTCAGAGAACTGAAGGTTACCCGGGTCAGAAATATCGACCAGGTTGTAACAATTGGTCGCGTCTTCAAATGTGCCAAGCGTGGCGTAATCTCCATTCAACACCACATCAACCGCAATACCGTCCGCCTGAAATTTGCTTACCTGGTAGGGGTTCATGGCATCTGTGATATTGACCGTGTACAGGGCTCCCCCGGCGGCTGTCGCGACATAGGCAAAATCTCCGTCGATCTTGACCCGGCGCGCGTAAGGCAGCTGGCTGTACAGTCCTTTTTGGACCGGCATCAAGGATAATGAAACGTCTATCAGCCGGAGACCGTTGACCGTATCCGCGGCCAGTAGTAAACGGTCACTCAGAATCGCTCTGCGAACCATCACATCACCTTCATCCGGCGTTTTCTTAAAGGTGCTTTTTTCTTTGGGCTGAGCCGGGTTCGATACATTGAAAACCTGCAGCCCTTGTCCGCCATTGCAGGTGACCAGCAGGTCGTCTTCCACAGCAACACCGATTGACCAGCCGGTCGTGGTAATACCGGCAGTTAACAGAGGCTTTGTCGGGTTGCGAATATCGATAACCTGCACGCCCTCCCAACCATCCGCTGCGTAAAGATAACCCTCAGCCAACGCCAGGTCATACGCATAACCAGGCGTGTCCAATTGTGCCAATTCCGATAGTGCATTGGGGTTTTTTATATCCACTACTAACAGACCCGCATCTCCAGAGGCGACATAAGCATATGAACCGGATGTAACGACATCAAAGGCATAATGGAATGGGTATACCGAAGCGGTCAGTGCTGGTTTCTTGGGATTAGATACATTGAGCACGCTCAAACCCTCATCACCATTGGCAAGGTAAACCACCTTGTCGTTCACCGCCACACCTTCCGCATATCCACTGGAGTTCCAGGAACCCAGTGTTTTTAACCGGTCAGGTTCGCTGATATCAACGATCTGCAGCCCGGCGTTCCCGGCGGCGATGTAAGCGGTTTCACCCTGTACGACCAGGTCCAGAACCGTGTCGCTAAAGATATCGCTCATTCCTATCAACCTTGGAGTGGACGGGTTGCTGATATCGATCGACAATATGCGCATCCCGACCCCGATGTACGCGATATCTCCATTCACAGAGACGGCTTGTGTACTCCCACCCAATTGCCCGGCCAGTACCCATTCTTCAGCCGGGGCATCTCCTTTTACAGGTGAAAAAACACATGTCAGTATGAGCAGAACGATGATGAATGAGTTGAGTAGAACTGTACCTAATACTCGGCGATGAATGACCATGTTGACCCTCCACAATTCGCTTCGTGTGTCTACGTTGATCAGTTCTTATCCCCATAAGATTAGCATATCTAAACAAATCAGACAATCTGTTACTGACTTCCAGCTTCCCGGCTTGGTCTCGGAATTGATTTGCTTGCCTGATCTATGTATTCCGGGCAGCGTGAATAATAAACAGCGATCTCCTCACCCTAACTAGGAGATCGCTGTTACGCTGAAATAATTCAGATCACTGCTTCGCGCCGCAGTAGGGGCAGAATTCGCCGCCGCTCACCAGCTCACGCCCGCAGGCCGCGCAGCTCACCGCCGCAGCTGGCGGAGGCGGAGTGGCCGCGTTGTTTCCCCGACCGCCCCTTGCCAGCGCTACCACTCCGTACACCGCCAGTCCAAGCACCGCCGCAGGCAGCAGCAGGCGGAACAGGCCAAAAATGCCCATCAGCGGCATCATCATGAACGGGGAATGATACGGCATGCGCACACCGTCGCGCAGACCGTCGCGCAAGCCCCAGCCGTCCATCATCCCCGCGTGCCCGCCCCCCAGCACCAGGGTGAATATCGGCAGCGCGATGATAAATACTCCCACAGCGATCGCCAGTCCGATCAGTACCCACTTCAATGTCTTGTTCATTCTTTGATCTCCTTTTCAGCAATAAAAGTCCCGTGCCAGGTGTGCGGCCATACGTTGCCTGAAGTTGCGTTCACCGAGAGCATGCCGGCCACCGCGCCGTCGACGGTGTAATCAAAACTGTAATACCCGTAAAACTCGATGCCGTCCTCTTCCACCAGCGCTCCTTTCACCTCTTTATCCAGGTAGGCCTGCGCCGCGTCAGCCGCCTCATCCATTGAAAGGGTGCTGGCAGTGATTTCATCTGCGCGCAAACGCATGTGTCCGTATTTACTGTTCCACATGCGCGTCGGACCGGGTTCCAGTGTCACCCTGCCCGTGTACGCGTTGATCAACAGCTCCACCGCTCCCCTGCCCGTGTCCTCCTCTACCGCCACGGCGTAGAAGTTGTCACTGAATTCCATTACTTCGGCAACGCGCAGGTTCTCACCCAACTCAGCTGCATAAGCCTGCGCGGCTTTTACGGCGTCATCCATGCTGATCCTGGTGCCGTCCTGCTCCGTGTTTTCCGCGTACCCGCCCTGCCCCATCATCCCGGGCCCCATCCAGTTTCGCCGCTCAGGCCAGCGCCGGTCTTTCTTTAATAGACCCGGGGGGATGGTTTTAAGATCCGGCGGGTAGCCCGTGATCCCGTCATCCTCGGCGCCGTCGAGCGGTGAATCCTGGTCCTGCTCCTGCGGGACCGCGGCAGCAATAACGTCAGCCCTGTTGCTGGTGAGAGCCTGCCCGGCCGCGTAGGCGCCCCCCACACCAAAAGCCAGTGCGGCAATGATGATTAATACTATTATGGTCTTTTTCATCACATACCTCCATCCCGGATTATACGCCTAATAGCCCCTCGCGCGCGCCTTGCCGTAACCCTAAGAACACACCCTGTGCTCATTGGGACCATAGCGCGCACCCCTGCTGATCTCAGCATAGCGCGAAGTTGTGAATTAATTGTGAATTTCTGGTATCGGTTCGGTTTAGTGCATGCGTGAGCCGATCAGCTCCGCCAGTTCAGCCAGCGAGTCAAAGCGTTCGGCGTTGAGCTCCATATCGTCCAGGTGCACCCCGAAGGTATCTTCGGCGTACACCGCCAGGTCCACCAGGTTGAACGAGTCGATGACGCCTCTGGAGATGAGCGGTTCATCCGGTGTCAGCACCCGCTGCGGATCTCTCAAAACGTCTTTGCTGATATGCGCCGCCAGTTTGGCGATGATGTCTTCTTTGTTCACATTTCCTCCAACGCATGCATGCGTGCAATTTACCCCAACGCCACATCCAAAAAGGTCATTACCGCGAAACCAACCATCGCGCCCATGGTGGCGATATCCGTGCTCTGACCGCGCTGGCTCTCAGGGATGAGCTCCTCCACCACCACATAGATCATGGCGCCGGCAGCGAAGCTGAGCGCGTACGGCAGAATGCTCTGCATGCTGATGACCGCCAGCGCCCCCAGCACCCCGGCGATGGGTTCAACAATGCCCGAAGCCTGCCCCAGCAGGAACGCCTTCTTGCGTGAAACCCCCTCCCCGCGCAGCGGCATCGACACCGCCATGCCCTCGGGGAAGTTCTGCAGCCCGATGCCAAGCGCCAGCGCGATGGCCGAGGTCAGGCTCGCCGAGGGGATGCCCGCCGCCACCGCTCCGAACGCCACACCTACCGCCAGCCCCTCGGGGAAGTTGTGCAGCGTGATGGCCAGCACCAGCAGTACCGAGCGCTGCCAGTGCGTTTTAATGCCTTCGCTCTCGCTTATCGCCAGACCCGGGTGCAGGTGCGGCAGCAGCTTATCCACCAGGTACAGGAATGCGCCCCCGGCTAAAAATCCCACCACCGCCGGCAGCCAGCCGGGCACACCAGAAGCTTCCGCCATATCGATGGCCGGCAGCAGCAGCGAGAAGAAACTGGCGGCGATCATCACCCCGGCGGCGAAACCCAGCATCAGCACCAGCAGCCGGCGCGAGATGACCTTGTTGACAAAAACAAAAGCCGCCCCCAGCGCTGTCACCGCCCAGGTGAACAGCGTGCCGAACAGCGCCTGGATTACCGGTGGAAAATTTGAAAGAAAAGCGACCACAATGCACCTCTTATTGATTTGCCCAATTATACAGCACAGCCGGCAATACCCTGACTGCTCGGCTCGCACACTATTCCCGCACTACACCGCAGAACTTCCCGCGGGTCGGTCACCATTATTTTTTTTCGGGCAGGAACTTTTTCTTTAATCTGGAACCGATTAAGATCAGAAGAGAAACGGCAGCAAGTCCGATCCCGATCCAGCGCAGCCAGATCATGCCCTGAAGATCGATCTGCAGGCTCTTGAGCAGATAATACAGGACCAGGAAAGGAAACGCGATGATCAGCAATAGCAAATAAAACTTGCGGCGTTTGAAGTATAAGAGGATAAAAGCGGCAGTGTGGAGTGCAAAAAGAACAGTCAGCGCCACCGGCAACCAGGCGGGCTCTTCGAACACTGATTTTATGAGCGGGAGAATATCCATCGAATTGTCCTCCTGGTGAGACTCTGAATAACTTTGCCCCGTTTGTGATAACCGGGTTTATTCAACATCAACCGGAGTTGATGACATTATTATACGGTAATTGACAACTCGCAGGTATTTCGACTTTTTTGCCTGGCTGTCCCTGTCCCTGACACAAAACACCGATAACATACTCGAATTATCACAATTGTGTCTATAATAATTAAGTTACTTCACGTTCAACATGTACGCCTTTTCCATGGAGGGAACTATGGCAGATTATGATGTTGTCGTCATCGGCGCGGGGCTTGGCGGGCTTTCCGCCGGTGCGCTGCTTGCCAAACAAGGCCGCCGCGTCCTCGTCCTCGAACAATCCAAAGCCATCGGCGGTTGCTGCTCCACTTTTGAGCGCAAGGGCTACCGTTTTGATGTAGGCGCTTCCATCGTCGAGATCATCGAACCCATCGAGCGTGTCTTCGAGGTGCTCGGCACCAGCCTGCAGAAAGAGGTCGATCTCATCCCCTGCGATCCCATCATGTCTTTCCTCTTCCCCGATGGCGGGCGCGTCACGCTGCCGCTTTCAGCCGAAGCCACCGGTGAGGTCATCGCTTCCATCTCCCCGGAGGACGGCGCCCGCTGGCCGGCATTCTGTGCTTTCGCCGACGACCTGATGCGCACCACCCTCGACACCTTCTTCCAGATGCCCGCCAGCACCCTGTCAGACATGGGCGCGCTGATAAAAAAGAACCCGCGCTTCCTCAAGTTCCTGCCGGTCTTCCTCTCCTCCTACCAGGATATCCTCAACCGCTTCTTTAAGGACGAGAAGGTGCTGCAGTTGATGGCCTACCAGGCGCTGTATTTCGGCCTGCCCCCCAACCTGGTGCCCGGCCCCTACGCCATGGTGCCTTACACCGAACACGTGGGTATTTACTACCCGCGCGGCGGCATGATCCGCATCCCAGAGGCGCTGCAGCGCGTGGGCGGGTTGTTCGGTATGGGCGTGCGCACCGGCGCGCGCGTGACAAAAGTATTGATGGATGGCAACCGCGCTTGCGGTGTGCGGCTGGCTGATGGCAGCGAGATCAGCGCTGACATTGTGGTTTCAGATATCAACGCCAAAACCCTCTATCTCGACCTCATCGGCGAGGAGCACCTGCCCAGGGCGGTGGCGCGCGGCGTGCAGAGCTACAAGCTCTCGCTCTCCGTTCCCATGATCTACCTGGCGCTGGATTCCTCCCCCGAACTGGAAGCGCATCACAGCGTTATGGCCATCTCGCCCGAGGAACTTAACCGCTACTATTACGACCAGCTCATCCCCGGCCGCCTCAACGATGATCCCTTTGGTCTTATCTGCTGGCCGACTCACTCCGATAAATCCCTCGCCCCGCGCGGCAAACACGTGCTCAATCTCATCCCGCAGGGCTTTTACCGCCTCGATGGCACGGACTGGGATACGGAAAAGCCGCGCTATATTGAACGCACCATCGAAAGCCTGTCGCGCGCCGCCATCCCGGGACTCAAGGAGCGCGTGGTCTTCGCCGAGTGCGCCACCCCGCTGGATTTTGAGCGCGACCTGCTGCTGCCCGAGGGCGCCATCTACTGCCTGCAGCAGGACCTGGCTGCGCAGGCGGTCTTCCGCCCGGCCTGCAAATCCAAGAGCATCGCCGGCCTGTACCTGGTGGGATCTTCCACCCACCCCGGCGGCGGCGTGCCCAGCACCATCGCCTCGGGGTACATCGCCTCCAACCTGGTTCAGGAATTTGAAGGATAAAAGGAGCCCGTCATGAGTTCATCCATCCGCAGACCTCTGCTCACCTTCTTTATTGTCGCACTGCTTGTGTTCGGCATCACCTGGTGGTACCGCAACCTTAGCCCGCGCCAGAAGCAGTTCGTGCAGAATCTCCTCAAACAGGTGCCCGACCTGCCGCTGCGCTACATGGTGTAACAAAACAGTGATTCGGGAACAGGGATCAGTAAAATAAACCCTTCCCTTTCTTTCCTTTTAAATATTCCCTCACCCCTACTCCCCTCTCCCAAACTTAGCTTGGGAGAGGGGCGGGGGAGAGGGAAAAGAAAATATGATCCACGACCCCTCCTTCCGCTCCATCCTCCTTGACCACGCCGCGCGCTACCCCGCCTGGCAGCCGCAGGATGTTTATAAGCTGAGCCACCAGGCAGTTCTGGGCAGCCAACACGCCGTTAATGACCGTGAACACGCCCGCGCCTGGCTGCAGCAGGAGCTGGCCGCTCTCACCGCCGCGCCCCCGGAACTGCCCGACGATCCTCTCATTGATTCCATCTCAGAAGACGGCGCCATCATCCGCGTACACCTGCGCCCGCTCATCCGCCTGGGCCTCTCACCAGATATGCTGCTCGCGGCCTTCCTGCGCACCGCGGAGGAGTACCAGGGCTCTAAAGATACCCTCCAACGCTGCCTGCAAGAAGCCATCGTGTTGGTTAAAGAAGATCGTCTGCACTTCACATCGCGCCGGCTCACAAGGTTCATTAATACGATGGCACGCGAAGGTTTCCCCGCCGCGCACCACTCCGCAGCCTACACGCGCGCCTACCACCCCGCCTACCGTGTGGTCGCGCGCGCCTGCCTGCCCGGGGGATGGATAAACGATTAGGTAAGGTACATGAAAATTCCCTGCCAGGCGCCCGGTCCCCGTTCACCGGGTGTCTGCCCTTCACAAGGAGCGATTATGAAAAGAACCCGGATCACAATCCTGCTGACTTGCGCACTGTTCCTGCTCCTCGCCGCCGGCTGCACCATACCGGAGTTCCAAGGCAGCGAGACCGCCGACGACACCCAATTTACCCTCGCCTTCACCAAACTCGAGGGCACGCGCACCCACTCCATGCGCCTTCAGCCCGGCGACATCGTGGATGTGGTCATCCAGAAGGATTCCGGCCGGTTGGATATCCAGGTGGCATCCTCCGAAGGCGAGGTGCTCTACCAGGCGGATGACGCTGATTCAATGGTATTTTCGCTGATGATACAGAAGGATTACACCTACAAGTTCACTGTCAAAGGCAAAAACGCCGCCGGCGCGGTGAGCTTCAGTGTGATCAGGTGAAGTAATCTGATGGATATACCCGTGAATACCATACCGGATGTGAGAAGACCCTGTTGCCAGGTTCTTAAGGTGTTTGGTACACTGCCGGGTGCTCAGGGGGCAGTTGCTTCCACATCCTATCCAGAAGGATCATCACGATCGCCGCAACCCAGACAGCACTGTTGAAAACAAGCAGATCGAGGTTCTGTAAAAAGGCGAAGGCGGTGTTCGCCGATGCGTGCGCCACACCCGCCACCAGGATGCTCCCCTTGCTGCGGTTGTAGAACCAGGTGATGAATACCGTTGCCGGGATGAGCGCTGCGTACTGCGACAACCACCACTGCGGCGAAGATACCGGGCTGCCCTCCGCCTGCCACAGGAAGAAGTGCCAGATCGGCCAGAAAAAGCCCATGATCAACAGCGCGGCCAGCGGGCTCATTTTGGATTGCAGCCTGTTTTGCACAAACCCGCGCCAGCCCGCTTCCTCCCCGGTGGCATTGAAGAAGAACCACTGATATAGAAACTTGATGATGACCACAACCACTAGCGCCAACCCCGAAACTGGCAGGCGGGGTACTGAGAAAGGCTCCCTGCCGGCCAGGTGGCTGATGGCCATCGAGAGCAGCATCAGCAGCGGGCTGAATGCCAGCGCCAGCAGCGCCCAGCCCCAAACTCCGCGCAGCCGGATCAGCGGGCAGAGGTACCTGCTCACCCCCGGGCTGCGTGAATTAGTGCAACCCAGCACAAATGCCACCGGCAGCACGCTCACCAGCGTGAGAACAACAAGAATCAGTGTCAGGGGCATGCGGTTGAGCAGAGTGTTATGTGCGATGAAAACCAGTGCGGAAATGATCCAACCCGCCCCGAACGCCAGCCAGAACTTTCTGCGTTGCTTCAGGACCGGTTGGGTACTGGTCAGGGCTGAAACAATGATCCCCGCCAGGGCGGGTGCTGTGGTAGCCACAAAAACCAGCGGTGCCAGGGTAAAATGATTCCTTTTGATCACCTCGGTATAAGAAAACCCCAATCCCCAGGTAATGGCGAAAGTCAGGATGAAGAAAGCGATCACCGGGTGTTTCGTGATCCAGCTTTTTATGTGGCGCATGTTTTCCTCCTGCCCGGCGCTCCACCATGGGGATCTGCGTTCTCGCCATCATCACCGAGGCCGCTGAAGCAAAACAAAAACCTCATCATTGCCACACCATGATGAGGCGGTAACGACCAGGCATTTGTGATTAGATCATACTCTTTTTAACCATCCAATTCAATACGCGCTGGAAGTTGAATCCGTCTGAAAAAGGGAGACCTGAGGGCATGACCCTGGTGCGCGCAGGCACAAGCCAACACGCCGCATCCAGGCTAAACTGAAACGGCCTCGATGCCGGCCAAGATCACCGGCGTGCCCAGCCGCAGCGAGTTGTGGATCTCCGCCACCCGGTCGGTATGATGCATCAGTTCGCGGATCTGCTGTTCGGGCGCATCCGCCAGCACCCGTGCGCGGTAGGTGACGTTGCGGGCGGGTTCTCCTTCCCCTGCGAACTCGCCGTCCACTTCCACCTCCACCTGCTCAACGCTGATGCCGCGTTTTTCAGCCTCGCGGTAGATATCGTTGCAGTAGCAGGTGGCCAGCGCGAGAAAGAGCAGCTCCCCGCCGTTAACGGCCGACCCGAAGCCGCCTGTTTTTACAGGTACTGCCAGTTCCTGTTCGCGCTCATTGGTGCGCAGGGTAACCTGCTGCCCGCCTGCTGTGTTATTGAGTTTTGCGCTGATCTTCAATTGTCTCCCTCCTGAGATCCTTTTGTCAGATTTTACGCTGATTCAATGGGTGATCTCCGCCACCGCTTTTGCCACCTGCCCGGTGATCCGCTCCGGCAGGCTGCCCAGGCGCGTTTTGAGTCGCGCCGTGGAAACAGAACGCACCTGCAGCGCGTCCGCGGCCATCACCTCCGTGAGCCCGCTGTTGAGCACGGGCGGAACACGCACCATCCACGGGGTTGAAGCGAAACCCTCCCGCCACGCCACCAGCGGCACCACCAGGCGCAGCGGCAGCACCGCCAGCGCGTCTGAAGAGAGGATCAACACCAGCCGCTGCTCTGATAAGCCGTGGCCGGCAGTGTCATCCAACACCAGCTGCCAGACCTCTCCGCGGTTCACGCCTGCCCTCCGCCGCCGCTGAAGTCTTCGCCGTCCAGCGCTGAATAAGCCGTCAAGCTGCCGTCGCTGTAATACAGTTCCATCATCTGCGCCGCGGCGCGCGCCAGCTGCTGCCGGCGCTGCTCCTCAAGCCCCTGCGCCACGATGCGCCTCAACAGCGCCGAGAGGCTGATGCCCTCGCTTTCCGCCAGGGCGGTCAGTTCGCGGTACTGCGCCGGTTCCAGCAGCACCTGGGTGCGGTAGAGGTTTTCTTTTTTCATTACATCATTATTATACATCTTTATTATATTGCTAATATATATTAATTTTATTACATTACTTTATCTCGAATAGAAAATAGTAAACAGTAACAAGTAATTGGTAACCAGGAAGAAATACCTCCTAAGTACCTAATCCCCATATCCCCGATCCGTGATCACTACTCCGCGCTTGAGATACTTTATCCGATCCTCATGAACAGGAAACTCACCACCAATGGCGCGGTGTTCAGCAGCGCTGGCTATATGCGCAAGTCTGGCGAATTATAACTATCCAGGCCCCCTAAGCCCATGAAGGCTGGCTGAACTCTTTTTCGCTGCGCTTCAATTTTTCTATAAAGGATTCCTTCATATCGAACATTTCTCTTAGTACGCTACGCCCACCCTTTAGAACTACTTTACCTCTGTCCAAAAGACAGCAAATGACCATCCGGGTCTTTGATCACAAAACGGTATGTTCCCCAGGGTGTTTTCTCCAACGGGTTCACGACATCCGCCTTATCTTTGACCTGTTCCCATAAGCTTTCAATATCCACCACCACAAATGAAATCTCGTCGGTTGAACCGGGGACTTCTCCAATCGCAAAAAACACCCCTGTCTGGCATTTATAGGATTGCCAGTGCGTTGGTGCATGAAATGTATCAGGTTCAAAACCCAGAATCTCTTCATAAAACTGCTTTGATTTTTCCAAACTTGCCACGGTACTAGTAATCCCCAAAAGATCCATTGCTTTCACTCCTTTTGATTTATTGGAAACAAGGCATTCAACCGGAATATTGGCTTAACTCCCGTAGATATGGTTGACCGGTGGGTGAGCGTGGGAAAAGAACCTGTTTACATTACTCCTCGGGTTCCTTCGCCACCTGGGCGCTGTCGAGATTCTTAATTTTCATTATATCTACATTAGGTTCCATTAATAGATCCATAAGTTGTTGATCCTGGACCACACTAATGCGAATATAGATATGAGACCACCTTGATTCTTCGACCTCTCTCAGTTCACTGTTCACGCGGGCTGACCATCGCTCATGGAACTTGAGATACAATACGCTTATGACCCAATCTCTCACCATCATCGGCGCCGGGCCGGCCGGCATGACCGCCGCGCTCTTCGCCGCGCGCGCCGGCGCACAGGTAACCCTGATCGATGGCAATCACGCGGTCGGGCGCAAGCTGCTGGTCAGCGGCGCCGGGCGCGCCAATCTGACCAACCGCGAACTCAACCCTGCGCGCTACGCTGCCGGCGATCCCGCCTGGCTGCAGCAGGTGCTGGCGCGATTCGGTTACCACGAACTCATTGCTTTCCTTGAGGGTATTGGCGTGCTCACCTACTGCACGCACGACGGCTGGTGTTACCCGCTTTCTGAATCCGCGCAGACGGTGGTAGACGCTTTCGCCGCTGCCCTGGACGAAACCGGTGTGCGCCTGCTGCTGGATCATAAAGTATCATCTATACGCAATATTTCGGCCGGGTTTGAGCTCAATTTCAAGACCCAGCGTCCGCTTACCTGCGCGTCGCTGCTGGTGGCGGCTGGCGGCGCCGCCTACCCCGCCCTGGGTTCGCGCGCTCAGCTCTTTCCCATGCTCAGGCAGCTGGGGCACAGCATCATCACCACGCGCCCGGCCCTCGCCCCGGTCACCTGCGACATGACCCCCTGGCGCGCGCTGCAGGGGGTGCGCCTGGATGCCGCCGTGAGCCTGTACGACGGCGATCAGCTGATCGAGCGCACCACCGGCAACCTGATCTTCACCGCCTGGGGGTTGAACGGTCCCGCGGTGATGGACCTGAGCCATCACATCTCCGCCCGCCCGGGCCGCCCCCTGCGTCTTGAGCTTAATCCGCTTTTCTCTGCTGAGGGCGCGCTGCGCGCCCTGCTGCGCGAAAAACGCGCCTCCCCCGCCCCGCTCAGCGTGCTGCTGGGCGCGGTGCTGCCGCCCAGGCTGCCCCCCGTATTGCTCGAAAGGCTGGGGTTCAGAGCGGATATCCGTATGAACGAGGTATCTGATAAAACCCTGCCCTACCTCATCGCGCTGCTCACCGCCCTGCCCTTCACCGTCACCGGCGTGCGCGGATTTGACTTCTGCCAGGTAAGCGCCGGTGGTGTGCCGGTGAACGAGGTAGACCCGCTCACAATGCGCTCGCGCGTCGTGCCGGGGCTGCAGCTGGCCGGCGAGATCCTGGATGTCACCGGTCCCTGCGGCGGGTACAACCTGCACTTTGCCTTCGCCAGCGGCGCTATCGCCGGGATGAACTTCTAAGCGTCTCTTTTTAATTAATCTGGATCAGGGGATTCCCATCATGCGTTTTTCCGCGCTCATACCAATGTGCTGCCAAACCAGCGCCAATATCGACACGACCAGCGCGATGATCCCCCAGGTCATTTCAAGGGTCTTGCCGCCGGTAAGCGCTAATAGAACGCTCGACGCGACCGCGAAAATGCACATAAAGCAATAAATCAGGATGCCTGTCTTTGCCCTTTTCACCAGTTCCCCGGGCAGGTTCGCCCAGGCGTTCGTTCTTGAAAATGACCACTGGTTTAACACCGCGGTCACCAGTACAACGGATATGGCTGTGTACCACAAAGCCGGTTTGGATGCGTTCAACCCGGCCACTGACATGGATATGCCCTGGATAGAGATGAACACGGCGGTTGGGATGGAGAGCGGCCAGCGCAACACCAGGCTGCCCCAGGTGGTTTGCACCCAGGAGTTGATGATGATCAGCAGCGTGGCCAGCAGGTACAGCAGCACATACCACTGCCCGGCTTTAAGCGCTGCCGGGATCGATTCCAGCCTGGTGAGAATGGCGCCCACCGCGATGCCGCCCAGTATCGTCCACCAGGTCACCTGGGCTTCACGCTGAAAATACACATCCTCCACGCCGTGCGATGCCCAGAGCTTTTCATCAGCCTGTCGTTCGGTCACTTCTGGCTTTGTTGATGCGGCCGTAAACTCATTATTCTCGCTTTGATCCATATCTTTACCTCCTGTTTGATCCCTGGTGATACAACCAGTAGATAGGAGCGACTAATTCATTGTACAACTTGCCCAAATATAAACAAGATGCTTGATTTTCGTTCATATTCAGTGATGAAATTCCTCTTTTCTTTTCAGTCAGCTTCACCTGCCTGGCTCAATCCCCCTCCTCGCGGTTGCTGCCTTTGTTTTCTCAGGTAAAATTACCTTCCAATGAGCCTTACCGGTAGTCATCAGACCAACCTCAAAACCCGCTCCCTGCTCATCACCCTCGCGGTGATCCTTTTTGTGGTGCTGGTGGCGCTGCTCAAGAACACGGCCGCAGAGCGCCGGTGGCTGGGCTTTGAACCGGCAGCCGGCCGGGTGGCAGCGCTCAAAAACGCGGGGCAGCCGCTGGTGGTGTACTTCCACTCGCCCGATTGCAGTTCCTGCGCTCAGGTGCAAACCGCGCTCGACCAGGTATACCCGGAATTCCAGGATAAGGTTGCGCTTCTCGACCTGGACGTGACCAATGGCCGTGAACGGGCGTTCGTTGACGCCAGCGGGGTGATCACCACCCCTACCCTGCTCTTCGTTGACAGCAGTGGCGCCGAGAAACTGGTCGCGGGAGAGATCAGCCCGCAAGCGCTGCGCGCAGAACTCACCATACTGGCGGGAGGCGCGCCATAAACATCGATCCTTCTCTGCTGCAGCCCTCCTCCCTCATTGGCTACCTGCTGGTTTTCTTGGGCGGGCTGCTCACCGGCATCGGTCCGTGCAACGTGGCCATGGTGCCCCTCATTATGGGTTGGGTGGCTGGTGAGCGCGATCTGCCGCGGCGGCGCGCCTTCTGGATCTCGCTTTCCTTCGCGTTGGGCCTGGCGGGCACCTTCACGCTGCTGGGAGTGCTGGCTTCGCTGCTGGGCGGTTTGCTCGGCGGCGGTACGCGCATCTGGTACTACATCGTGGCGGTGGTGTGCTTCCTCATCGGTCTGCAAATGCTGGGAGCGCTGCAATACCAGCTGCCCGCCTGGCTGCAGTCACCTCGTCAGCGCGTGAACGCGCGCGGCCTGCCGGGAGCCTTTTTGCTGGGGCTGGTGTCGGGGCTGGTGGTGTCGCAGTGCGCCACCCCGGTGCTGGCGGTCATCCTCACCTATGTCATGGCGCAGCAATCCGGCGTGGTCTACGGCGCGGCGCTGCTCTTCCTGTACGCCCTGGGCTGCGGCCTGCCCCTGGTACTGGTGGGCACTTTTACCGGCGTATTGAAGAACCTGCGCGCTTTCGGCAAATGGTCTGATACCATCAACAAGGTCAGCGGGGTGCTGTTAATCGTGATGGGGTTCTACTTCATGTGGGCCGCGTAATTAATATACCTGCGCGCAATACTTTTTCTATAAGTTCGAGAAGATCGCCAAAAATACCGGGATGTCCATACCGGCGTGCAGCAGGATGGAAGCCCACAGCGCGTCCGTCTTTTGCGCCAGGTAGCCCAGCAGTATTGCCAACGGGAAAAGGATCAGCATGAACATCATCTGGTCTGTTGTGTAAGAGGCGGCATAATGTATCAGTGTGAAGACTACGGCGATAAGGATGTTAGAAAACAGCTTCCCCAGGAAGGGTTCAAGCTTGCGCAAGAAGAGACCCCGGAACATCAACTCTTCTAACCCGCTGTTTGAAAAAACGCAGATCAGCAGCCACGGCAACCAGGGAAGCGCGCGCGTGATACTCAAGTCTTTCCCCTGAAACAAACTGGTGGCCAACGGGATGCCGGCGATCATAAATACAAGAAAGCAGGCCCCCCCGATTAACAACCCCTGTTTAAGCCTGCCTTTGTGCATGTAGATCGATCCTAATCCCGCTCCTGAACAATGTGTGAAGAGAACGATGACCGCTGCAACAATGAAGACCTCGTTCAATTTGGCCAGCGCCGCTTGTGCTGGTGAACCGGCTCGCAGCCCAATATGTTGGATCAGAAAAAGACCGAATACCCAGTCCAACGTTACCACCACCGCCAATACCAGCAGCCCGAATACCACAGATGAGTAGCGTGTAAGTGAAGCGATCCTGCGCGCCATAAGATAAAGGATGCCAAAGAACAGCATTGCCCCCAGGCGCCCGAGATAATCCCACACATTGTTTTGGATCAACGGATTCCACGGAGAAAAGACCACGATCAGCAACGACCCGGCGGTGGCGAAGAACACCGTCAGCAGGACGCGCGACAGCAAGGTTTGACGCGGTTGATTGTTTTCAAGCATGGCATCCTCCTTTGAACCCGGGGGGTCAGAACACGAGAGCGTACGCGATGATTGATCGATGGGGCTGCGCAGCAGTTGAGATATGTTTTTAAGCGTAAGCTACGGTTGTCTCTAAGAATATCGCACGAATGCCGCCCTTTCGTTCAGCGGCATTCGTAAAAGTTCCTTGATAAACCTTCAGGTTTGCGCTATTCCTTTTCGCCCGAAAACTCCGGCAGGTACCACTCCTCCTCTTCCATCAGGCCGGTCTTCACCTGGTCAAGCGGGGTCAGGGGGTCATCCATGCGCACCTGCATCGAGATGCCGGCGGTGCGCACGCCGTTGGGGGTCATCACGCGGCGTACACGGTAACGCAGAAAGTAACGCTGCACCAGTTCGGCGTTGAGCACATCTTTGACCGTGCGCACCGAAACCGCCGCGTGTTCGGCCAGCTCGCCCATCTCCGTCTCTACCACGTTGCGCAGTTCACCGGTCATCGGGTTCCAGTAGCACATCGCGCGCGCCGCCATGATGATGGTGAAGGCTGAATGCCCCAGCAGCGGCAGCCAGTTGTTGAAGAGATAACCGGTCACGAACATGCCGCGCTCCGGCTGGATGAGCTTGGCGCGTTCACTGCCGTAAGCCCGCTGCAGCATCACCTTGCGCGAACGCCCCGACCCCGCCAGCTCATCGTCTTTCGATGTGGCAATCTCCTCGGCTTCGTTCACACCCGTTTCACGCGCAGTATCCTGCGCCAGGTTCTGCGGAATGGTTTTCTTGATGGGTTTGCTCCCCTCCCCCGGGCGGTAGAACCCGTTCGCGACCATCACATTGAATTTGACCGGTTCGGCGTACATGCCTTCCAGCAGCCGGGTGATGCGCGCCCCCAGGCGTTCCTCCACCCAGTCGCGCCCGTAAGCGTTGTAAGCGCCCACGGTAAAGGTCCCGTTTTCGAATCCGACCGCCTTCAAGGGCTGCACCCAGGTTTCATAAAGTGCGCGCGACATTTCAGTGCGCAGCTCTCCAAGCACTATTTCCCAGGCCTGCTGGTAATCCGGCTTGTCCACCCCGAGTGACTGTCCCTTGATCCCTTTATCCATTTATTTATCCGATCACCGGCTTTGCGTCGTGCGCAATTTCATGTTCAATATTATAGAACATATATTCTATTTTATCAAGCCCGTTTTGCTGTAGGTACGACTTTCGTAAACCCTTAAGGGTTTTTTCTACCATTAATTGTGAGGGTTTATGGAAGAATTTATTCATTCCTCACCTATCAGTTTTTCGACCAGTTGTGCGAGGGACTCGATCCCTTCCGGGTCCTGCAGCCGCCCGTAACGCGTGGTGCAGATGCGTGTCAGTACGCCGATGGTTTCGCCGGCTGAAACGGAGCGCCGCAGCAGCCCCGAAAGGCGTTCGCGCCAGTTTTCCAGTTCAGTGATCTCCCCCTGAGAAAGCGTCATTCCCACCTTGCGGCGCGGCACGATGCCCGGCGGCCGGCCCGGAGAGCGCCCCTCGGGTTCGCTGGGAATGCGCCGGGCTTCGTACAGCTGTACCCAGGCATTCCGGTTCGGATTCTGTATGGCAGCCATAATCAGTTCACCTTTCGAGCGATTTCGAGATTGATCATGGATTCGTCGCTTTCCAGCAATTGGTCCATCGAAAGCGCGCATAAACGGATGATCTCGCGCGGCACGCCCTGTGATTTTTCGTACAGCACCTCGAAAGCATCATCATTGATGAGCGGTGTTGAACGCCCGGCGACGCTGAGGCGGAAGAGCACCATCTGCAGCGCTGAGGAAAGGGTCAGTGGAGGCAGTGCCAGGCGCACGAAAACGCGCGAGTTCACCGCCTTGTTAAGTTCGAAGAGCCCCGACATCTCCGATTGGCCGAAGGCCAGCACCTGCGCCACCTTGGCGTCGTAATCAAAGTTGTAAAGGCGGTGCAGCACCTCCAGCGCTTCGGGTTCCATCAACTGCGCGTCATCCAGCAGCACCACCACGTTGTGGTTGGCGGTGTAGGCGCCGGCCATGAACTTTTCCAGCGCTTCCATCTGCAGCTGGAAGGAGCGCAGCCGCGGCATGCCCAGCGTTTCAGAGATCTGGCGCGCCGCGTCCATGGCAGATTTGAAAGCCGCGGTGTGGATATAGCAGATATCCACCATATCCTCCGAGGCGTAAACATCGTACAGCCGCCGGGCGAGGGAACTCTTACCCATACCCATATCCCCGGTGATGAGCGCCAGCCCGCGCCGCCGCGAGATGACTCCCTGCGCCTGCCGGTAAACCGCCAGGTGCTCAGGTCCAAGATACAGGTAGCGCGGATCGGCCGACAGCGTGAAAGGATCTTCCTTTAACCCCAACCGGTCCAGCCGTACCTGCCGCCATTCATCATCATTCATCACATCGCCCATGGATAACCTCCGTTATCTCAACAATTATCGCACGAAATCGGGCTGAAATCAAGAGATTTAGGCTATTTTACACCATTTCGCAGATAATTAACGCAATTAGTTGTAGTTTACACTATTTTATGCTAACATGGAAAAAAATAAATTGTGTATAATTTGCTTGCGGGGTATGCTTTAACCCGCACGGACGGGCAAGAAAAATGGCCATCACTATCACGATCGCGAATGAAAAAGGCGGTGTCGGCAAGACGACCACCGCGGTTAACCTGGCTGCCGGGCTGGCGCTGCGCCTTTCAGACCGCGAGGATGAGCGCGGCCGCGTACTGCTGGTGGATATGGATCCCCAGGTGCACGCGCTGTTAGCGGTGGCTTTTGAAAAGCACGCGGATACCCCCTCCGTCTCGCTGGCGTCGCTGCTCACCGAAACCCCTCCGCCCTCCATTCAACGTCTCATCCAGCGCAGCGACTTCCACCCTAACCTGTTCTTCGTCCCGTCGGAACGCGCCGCCATGGTGCGCGCCGCCCGTGAACTGCCCGTATTGATGGCCAACGAGACCCGCCTGCAGCGCGCGCTGTCAGTTGTACAGCAGGAGTACGCCTACATCATCATCGATACGCCCCCCACCACCGGCGACCTGCTGATCAACGCGCTGGTCGCTGCCGATCACGTCATCATCCCGGTAGAAACCTCCTACCTGGGCGTTTCAGGGCTCATCGAGCTGCAGCGCACCATCGAGCAGGTGCAAACCCATTTCAAACCGGATCTCAATATATTCGGCTACCTGCCCACCCTGTGCGAGGAACAACGCAGTGAAACCCGTGAGATCCTGGAGGAAATGAAGAAACGCTACAAGAAGCTGCTGCTGCCGGCCATCCACAAATCCTCCGACCTGGCGTACGCGCACTCCAGCCACATGGACGTGTTCACGTACCGCCCGCCGCGCAATCCCGGCAGCCAGAATATCGTATCCAGTTCCCGCCCCACGCGAGAATACGCTGAACTAACCGACCTCGTCCTTAAACGCACCGCCGCCCGCTCAGGCGCGCGGGAAGGATAAGCCCATGCCGCCGAAAAAGAGATTTAACGCCTTTGAAGACCTGGATAAGAAAGGCTCAAAAAAACCCAAGATAGAACCCCCGGCGCGCGTGAACTCCCCGGATGCGGCGCCCGCGCCGGTGGAACGCATCGAACGCCTTAAACCCAGCCAGATGCTTCCCGACCGGTTTCAGCCGCGGCGCCTGCTTCCCGCCGAGATCCGCGCGGATTTCTACGGCGGCCGCATCAACTGCTACCAGGCGGCGCTGGAATGGCTGGCGCTTTCTCGCACCGACCCCGGCATGGAACAGGAAGTGCAGAAGCTTCTCGCCATGGGCTCGTCTTTCGATGAGCACGGCCAGATAAAATCCATCACCGGCAAGTGGGCATTGGGTGCCGGCGGCGAATACGTGTTCATCATCGAGACCGGTGAACGTCGCTACTGGGCGGCCTGCCTGCAGTACGCCTCTTCCGGTGCCGAAGATGAACCGCTGCTGCGCGTTGAGGTGGTGGAACATCCCACCCGCCAGCGCCAGGTGTTGGAGAACCGTCACGCCGAACCCCCATCCTCGGTGGAACAGGCCTGCGAAGTGGCAGCCCTCATCCTGGCTGAAATGGGTATCCACCCGGATAAGGACCTGGCGGATGACTACGATTACTTCCGCATCGCGCGCACCCAGCGCATGCCCGCGGGTTTGTGGGAGAAGATCACCCCCGTGATGCAGCTCACCCGCCCGCGCATGGTGCAGCTGCTCAACATCCTGCAGCTGCCTACCAGCCAGCTGGACCTGGCGGATCGCTACCGCCTATCGGAACGCGTCCTGCGCGAGATCCTGTCTTCGCCGCGTGACCAGTGGGAGCGTATGGTCAGGTTGAGCATTCAAAATCAGCTTACCTCCGAAGAGATCGCCGAGATCGCCGCGCCCGCCAGGGCCGGCGCAGAACCTCCCCGGCGCCCCGCCGCGCCCATCCTCCCCGAACCCGGTCGCCAGGCCGCGCGCTCGCTGCGGCGCTTCGTACAAACCCTCAATGAGCTTGACCGTACTGGCCAGGACCGGGCGCTGGATGAGATCGCCAACACCATGGTGGTGAGAGGGTTGGGAGCTCAATCCCTGAACCTGCTCGAGGAACTGTCCAGGTTGATCCGCGCGCGCCTTGACCGTACCCGTTAGCACCGGTTAATTGTTCTAAAAAAGTGTAACCATGGTTACACTTTTTTTAGTCAATGTGTTACCGCGGTTACACTTTTTCCTTCTCCTTTTTCCATATTTTCCGCCACACGGGGCTTTACGCGTTCAACGCCATTTTCCGTTTCCAGGAAGCCTTGAAGGGCATCAAGGGGTGACCCTTTTTCCGCGGTCATCTCTTTTCCAGGGGCGACCCTTGATTTTCAAGGGGTGACCCTTTATAATTTTATGGGGCGACCCTTATTTTTTATTTGTGGGCGGTTTCTTCGTTCACTGATAACATCTGAGCCAGGAGTTTTCTCTTTTGATGATCTTTGCTTTTGCCAATCAGAAAGGCGGTGTCGGCAAGACCACCACTGCGGTCACGCTCGCTGACGGTCTGGCGCGCCTTAATAAACGCACCCTGCTCGTCGACCTCGATCCGCAGGGGCACCTGGCGCTTTCCTTCGGCCTGGAAAAATCCCCGGGGCTCTACCGCCTGATCTGCCTGGATGAACCGCTGGCCGGGGTGGTGGTGCCGCTGCGCCCCAACCTGGACCTGGTGCCCGGCGATAAGCAGACGGAAAAGGTCAAGCGCCAGATCACCCTGGCCGATTTTCGCGAGACCATCCTCAGTGACATTCTCACCAACTCCGGTTATGACGCGGTCTTGCTGGATATGGCGCCTTCGCTGGATGTGCTGCACATCAATGGCTTGATTGCCGCGGACTGGGTTGTGATTCCTACCCGGCTGGACGCGTTGGCGGTGGATGGGGTGAAAGAGATCCTCACCACCATGGCCGAGATCAGCCGCAACGGTCACCTTTACCGCGGTTACAGTATTCTGCCGACCTTTTTCGATCGCACCACGCGTGAAACGCTTATCCAGTTTGAAGAGATCACCCGCGTTTTCGGCGCGAACGTCTGGCCGCCGGTGCCGCAGGATACGCGCGTGCGTGAAACAGCGGCATACGGGCAGACATTGTGGGAGTATTCGCCCAATTCCACTTCAATCGAAGGATTTAGAGATGGCCGTCAGCGCCTCGGCGGATACCGCCAGGTGCTTGGCCGCATGCTGGAGGTGATCGATGGTTGATGAAAAAAGACAACGCCGTTTCGCGCTCGACCCGGCAGTGGCGGACCTGCTGCGCGGGATGCAGCAGAAACAATCCGAGTCCCAACTCCCGCGCCGCGAAAGAGAACGTATTTCCCGTGAACGCGCCAAGATCCAATCCAGGCGCGACCAGCGCGCCACTTATGATCTTCCGCCTTCCATCCGCGAGGGCATCCGCCTGCTGGCAGAGGATCTGCGCCTGCCGGCCAGCCAGCTGGCAACCCTGGCGCTGGCGCGTTTTCTCAATGACTATCAGAATGGACAGGTGGACCCGGGTAAATACAAACAACCATCCAGGAGCCCGCGCTATGATTGGAACCTGGTATTTCCTGAGGATCTGATCAATCCACAGCGCCGTAAAAAAAGCGGTTAAGCTCTTTAAGTCGTTTAAAGTATTAATTAAGTGGTGAATAGAATCACGTGCAACTTTTGCACGCTGTAGAGGTGCACTTCCTGCACTCTGTAGAAGGACATTTCTTGCACCCAGGCCTCCTTGATGCAGTTAATTCATCCCCGCCGGCGTGCATTTTTGTTCTTCTCGCCAAAAGGCAGATTTTGCACGCTTGCCAATAGGCAATATCTGCATTCAGGCGAACAGGCGGAAATTGCATTCGGGCGGGAAGGCAGGGGTTGCATCCAGGGATGACACTTTTAACCTGATGGCTGTAGCGCTCATTCCGAATCAAGCGCCAGGGCGATGTAGAGGCGCTGTTTTTTTCTGAACATCCCCAGCAGGTCAAAGAGCAGCTTCATCACCCCGTATTTGCGGGCGTATACCTTCCTTACCACGACGATCTCATCCGCGCTCAAGAAGCGCGCGCGCGCCGTATGCCACTCTCCCAGCAGATCGCCGCTGGCGGTGCAGGGGGCGGCTTTGACCGCCGGATTGCGGCGCAGGCGTTTGACCTTGCCCGAGGAGGCTTCGGTGGTAAAACACAGTTCTCCTTCATGCACCACGAACCACACTGGTGTGCGAACCCCCTGGCCATTTTTGCGGTAGGTTTCGAGATTGATATATTGATGTTTGTTGAATAATTCGATTATTCCCACGGCAGCCTCCTGTTCACGCCAGTGATTCTACCATTGTGCTGCCGGGCAGTGTCAGGTGCTGCGGGAAGCCTGTACAAGGATTTCCTTGATAAGCCCGCTCTTGCCGTCCGTGTAGGCTTCGCGATCCAGCCGGTACTCCTGGGCCAGGCGTTGCTTGAGCGCCGCGTAGCGCCGGGCTTCTTCAGGGTGGGTGCGCAGATAGTCGCGGAAGAGCAGCTGTACCCTGAAGAACTCGCTCTGCGCTTCGACGATGTGCAGGTGGTGGGTGTGGGCGTTGTTGACAATACGGTGCAGGTAGCGGCGTTCAGGGAAGAGGTCTTCGTGTTCGGGGATATAGGTATAACCCAGCGGGTAAAGCGGGGGTAAAAAATCCGGCGCCTCCTCAAGTCTGTTCACACCGACCAGAATATCGATCACCGGTTTGGCGGCCAGGTCGGGCACAGCCGTGCTGCCGATATGCTCGATGCGCAGCACGAAGACTCCGATCGCCTTCAATATCGCATCACGGGCTGCTTCGTACTGCAGCGGCCAGGCCGGGTCGTAGGGCAGGACCTCGATGGGAATGACGGTTTTCATGCGCCAATCATACACCGGAAGGCAATAATGCGTATAGATTAACAACTGTGGATTGAACGCTCGTTCATATATCCTGTTGATCACAATTGAACGATCGTTCAATTAATAAAGGCCGGTGCTGCAGGCAGCACCGGCCTTTATCTTACCGGTTTTCCCTTCGCTCAGCTCTACCGCTGTTCGGGCAGGGATTGAACGCATCTTCGCCGGTCCTTATAACGGGTTAAGATTACCTGGAGTGGTCGCCTTGTTGTTCTTCGTGGCGGTGGCGTTTCAGGTTGTAGCTGTCGTTCTGGTAGAACTTGCGCCGCGGCTCGTCCAGTCCTTCACGTACTTCACTGCGGATGCGCTGGTAACGAGCGCGGGTGACCTCGGGCAGGTTCATGCCGTGTTCCAGCATCAGTCTGTCCATCAACTTGCCGGCTTCATCGCGTTTACCGGCCCGCTCCAGTTTGAGCGCCTGGTTCGAGATGTGCCCCACTACCACCGACGAGTAGCGCGTAATCATGTCCTGGTCGCGCTTTACCTCGGCGAGCGCTACCTCGCCTTCCTCTGCGTAACGCAGGGTTATGTTGCCATCCAGCGCGAAGGGTTTATCCGCCTCGTCCGTTCCCCTGGCGGTCGCGCTGATGGTGAGTTCGCCGCTGCCCGGGGGAGTGATCAGGTCAATAAACAGGTTCACCGTGCGTTCCGCCGCCAGGTCCGAAAGGTTGATGAGCAGACGGTTCCCGCTCTTCTCTGCGCGCCATTCGCCGAAAAGCTCAAACGCGCTACCGGCAGGGAAGGTAAGTTCCAGCGTCACCCCCTTCAGGGTCACCGCTGCCAGGTCCTTGAATTCCTGCAGCAGGATCTCGGGGATGCGCTGCCGGGTATCGATATAGTAGTAATTACCGCCCCCGTGGTTGGCCATGCCTTCGAGCAGGTGCTCGTTGAATTCCTCTCCTACGCCGAAGGTCGAGGTGGTGATACCGCGCTCGAATAACGCCGAGGCGTGCTGCTGCAATTCTAACGGTTCAGTGATGCCGCGGTTGGCCAGTCCGTCCGTAAGCAGCAGCGCGCGGCTGATCCTGCCGGGGCTTTGGTGCCGCGCCGCGCACTCGCAGCCCCGCAACCAGCCACCGCCCAGGTCTGTCATGCCGCGCGGTTCCAGGTGGTTGACCGCCTGCTTCATTTCTTCGCGCGAAGCCGGCGTCACCGAACCGCTCTCCGCGGTGACGGTCACCCGGTCGTCATAATCAACGATCGCCGCGCTGTCGATGGGGCGCAGCAGGTCGAGGATCTGACCCACGGCCGCCTTGACCTGTTCCAGTTTTCCGTCTGACATTGAACCGCTGCGGTCGATGACCAGCGCCAGGTTGAGCGGGGTGGCATCCCTGTTGCCTGAGGCTTCAGGCGCGCTGAGCGCCACCTCGAGGATGCGCCGCGTTGGCTTGCCCTGGTTGATCAGCGCGGCGTCCGTCTTGATGCTTAATTGTGGTATTTTCATTTTTCCCTCCCTAAATGAGTTGATGGGTTCTGCTGCTGCACCATCTCGATCACCTGGTCAACCAGCTGCTGAATGTGCGGCCTTACCGGTTGACGCACGTGCAGCTCGAGACCATGCGCCAGTTTGATGCGCTGCCACTCAACGGTCACCGGCTGCGCGGGTGCGTAAGCGCGTTGAAAATTGACGATACTCGGCGGGTTGCTTTCGTTGATCTTTTTCCTGTGCATGCGCAGGTTATTGATGTAATCCAGCGCGCTCTCACTGGCCGGCCCGCTGACGTTTTCCGCGGCGGATTGGCTCTGATCAAATACAGGCAGCGCCTGCAAACCGGAGAGGGCGCTCACCGGGTCGCGCTCAAATTCCTCCAGCAGCGGCACCACCTGCTCATCTTTCAGCGCGTTCAATACATCTCTGATCCTGTTCAGCGGCAGGTAGGCGTCTTTTAACACTTTAATCAGCCGCAGGCGGTGGATATAGGTTTCAGTAAACTCGGCGTACTTGCCGCGGATCTTCGGCTGGGGTAGCAGCCCTTCCTGGATGTAGTAGCGGATGGTGCGCCGTGATACGTCAGCGACCGCCGCCAGGTCTGAGATCCAGTATTTATCTTGATTCATTTGTCCTCCTTGTGAACTACTGTTTACTGGCAAATGATACCACTATAACGTAATACTGTCAAGATTAAGAGGCAAAAAGAAACCGGTTATTAAGAAACCGGTCGGGGTGGTTCAGGCGAGGATGCCGTCGAGGTAGATCTCGATGAGTTCCTGCAGCGCGGCGGATTGGCTTTCTTCATCCACCGGTTTTCCCAGCAGCATTTCGTTCATATGGAAGGTGTAGAACAACCCGAAGAAAGCGCGCAGCAGGGCGTCATCCGAGAGCGGCTGCACCGCGGCCGGGTCTTTGCGCAGACGCCGCACAAAGTTCAGCATCCCCGGCGCCACGGCGGGGTAGGCCTGGCGCAGGTGTTCTCCTTGGAATTCGACCACGTCAATGAAAACCAGTTTCACCAGGTCCGGCCGGGCGGAGAGGGCGTTCACCAGCCGGCGCGCGGCCGTGCGCACCAGGTCGGCTGTGGTCTCGCCTTGCGAGTTTTCGAGCGTGAGCAGCAGGGTCGGGTAGGGGTTGTAGGCTTCAAAGACGGCGCTGAAGAGCGCGTCCTTGTCAGCGAAATGATTATAGAGCGACCCCAGCGCCATGCCTGATTCTTTGGCGATCTGCCGCATGCTGGTGCCGTGAAAACCTTGGGCTAAAAAGAGGCGGTGCGAAGCGCCGATGATCTGCGCGCGCGAACGCACAGGGTTGGGTTTCATTGAAGTGTTCGAACGGTCGTTCATCCGCCGAATTCTACCGGATAAACCGTAATATGGCAATGAGTTTTTTTCATCTGGCTGAAGGTCTGCGCGCGGGTTTGTCTTTTGATAAAGCGCAAAAACGCGAGATTGTTTAGTATTCAACAAAAAGAAGGAGTACTTGGATGGATGTAAGGATTCTTTTTGCCGCGTCGGTCACGTTCCTGCACGACCTTTTCACTGTGGTCTGGATGGGCGGCCTGATCGTTACCGTGATCACTTACCTGCCTTTGCTCTATAAAACATTAGGGCCGGGGCAGCAGATGAAACAGTTCATGCGGGCGTTTCAACGCCAGCAGGGGCGCTGGGTGCACGTTTGTATGGTCGGTTTGATTGTCACCGGGGTGTTGATGGGCAACCGGGCGGCAGGTCCCGGGCAATTCTTTTCGTTCAATAATTCTTATTCATCCTGGCTGTCTGTTAAGCACATCCTGGTTATCGCCATGATCGCCATCGCGTTCTACCGCAGTATTGCGCTCGGCAGGAAGATGGAAAGGCTGTCTCAACAGCAGGTGAAGTTGAGCATGCTTTTCATTGTCATCAACGCGGTCCTCGCCGTCGCTGTCCTCTTCGCCAGCGCCATGATTGCCGCGCTGGTCTGAGCCTTACATCTTGATCAGGTTTTTCATGTTTTTGTAGATCAATTCAGCGGCTTTTTTGGGCATCAGGCGGGAGTAGATGTCCATCATTTTGGCGTCGCTGCCGACCAGCACGCGGTACCTGTCCTTTTCCATGCCGTCCAAAATGGTCCGCGCCGCGACATCAGCGTTCGTCATTTTGTGACCCGATTTCAGGTTGTCCCGTTCCTCCTGCGTCATCAGGCCGGAGTTGACGGTGATGTTGGTGTTGATCGCGCCCGGGAATACCACCGTGACGCGCACCTTTGTGGCTTTCAGTTCAGAGTTCAGCCCCTCGGTGAACAGCTTGATCGCCGCCTTGGATGACCCGTAGATCGTCTGGCCGGGCACCGGCAGGAACCCGCCCATGCTCGAAATGTTCACAATGTGCCCTTCGGGTCTTTTGAGCAGGTGCGGCAGGAAGGCTTTGGTCATGAAGATGGCGCCGTAATAGTTGATGTTCATGACGCGTTGGATTTCAGCGATGGTCAATTCATTAAAGGTGATGAACTTCTGGATGATGCCGGCGTTGTTGATCAACCCGTCCACCGTGCCGTGGGCCGCGATCACCGCTTCGGGCAGGGCTTCCACCGCCGTGCGGTCGGTGATATCCGCCAGGTGGGTGCTCATGCTGCCGCGGTTTTCGCCCGCGAGTTCCCCTGTGCGCGCCAGCCCCTCGGCGCTGATGTCCACCGCCGCCACGCGCGCGCCGCGCCGCAGCAATTCCAGCACCATTTCCCGTCCCATCCCGCTGCCGCCGCCGGTGACCACAATGACTTTGTTATTTACTTTCATCGTTATCCTCTTTTCCCTTTATTCAACCTGTTGGCTGCGACGCGGTTTCGACGAAGGTTGTTATTTGACTTATATGGTAAATAATATCATATTTATATTTACAGTATATAAGAATCAACCAGGTGCACAAGGTTTTATTCTGTTTTCCACCCCAAAAAAATGAACCCCTCTTTCCTGCGAAAGAGGGGTGGGCAGGGAGTTGTGTTCCTACAGGTTCATTTCACCGGTTCATAAATGTAGAATACCGAGTCCGGCGCGAAATCCTTGAACTCCTCGGTGTACACCTCCATGTCGTAGCCGCCGGTCGGCTGGTAACCCGAACGCGGGAACCAGTCATCGCAGATGCCGGCGTAGGTCTGCCGCAGCGTGTTGAGCGCGCCGCGGTGGGCGAACACGGCGTAGCGGTTGGCGGGCACATCCACCACCACCATGCCTTCGGGAACAACATCATATTCCTCCACCTTAAACCCGGCCACATATTCGAACTCGCCATTCTGGGCGTCGTTCACCATGTAGCATACCCCGTAGGCGCATTCGCCCCTGATGGGGATCTCTTGCGCGCGCGGGTTGAGTTTTTCCCAGGTCTTCTTGATCTCGTGGTTGGCGTTGTTGCCGTAATACTTCAAACCCATCACTTTGAACGCGGGCAGGGTTTCGAACTTCACAGGTTCCATCAGATTCTCCTTTTCATGTTCTGTTTTCGCCGGGGTCACCTCCCGGCAGATCACGATATCCACCACTGAAGCCGGTCCTTCCTTTTCGATCTGCTCCAACCGCTGCTGCACCCGTTCGAGCCGCTGACCTTCGCGCGCCACAGTCTGCTGCAGTTCAGACTGTTTCATGCGCAGCATGCCGCGCAGTTCTTCGGCGCTGAGCGTCTCGCGCATCAGCTGGCGGATCTGCGCCAGGCTGAACCCCAGGTCTTTGAGCGCCAGGATGCGGTTGAGCGCGGGCAGCTGGTCGCAGCTGTAGTAGCGGTAACCGCTGAAACGGTCGATGTAGATTGGCGTGAGCAGACCCTCGCGCGCGTAGAAGCGCAGCGTCTTCACGGTCACATTGGCAGCCCGGGCGAAATCACCGATCTTTAACATGGGTCTCCTCTACTGTGGTGGTTGCAGCCATACTATACACTATAACCTTAGGGGAGAGTCAAGGGTAACTTGCCGGGTAAATGAAGTCCCGGCTCCGCACTGCGTGCCGACCCGGGATGCGCGAAACCTGTCGCCTGTGCAGGTTTCTTCGCCGCCATGGAGAAGGGCGGGATTGAATATTTGTTCATAATGGTTACAATTAACCTGTGAAGCAAAGGAAAAATTTCTTTCAATATGAGCGTCACAACCAGCCACTGCTGCCGAGGCGGCAGTTCCTGTACCGACTGGCCAGGCATCTCAGTTTCGGGTTGCTGCTCATCTTCGCGTCGCTTGCCATTGGTGTGCTTGGCTACCATTTTACCGAGAACATGTCGTGGCTCGATTCGCTGCTGAACGCCTCCATGATCCTCAGCGGCATGGGGCCGGTGAACACTCTCGCCACCACCGCCGGCAAGGTCTTCGCGTCACTTTACGCGCTCTTCGCGGGCATCATCTTCCTGGTGGCTGCCGGCGTTTTCGTTGCCCCGGTAGTGCATCGTTGGCTGCACAAGATGCACCTGGACCAGGAGGAGTAATCTTTTGTTCACCAGCACTCACCAATTGGGGATAAATGCGGTGAAGGCGCAACCCGTGATCTCACTGCTGATGATCCTTCTTCTCGCTTGTCTCAGCGCCTGCGCGGGCGGCGGCAGCGGGCTGGACGGCACCTCCTGGGAGCTGGTGGACCTGGATGGCAGCTCGCCCGCCGCGGGTTCCACGCTGACCATTGCCTTTACAGAAAGCGGCGCCGGCGGTTCCGCGGGATGCAACAGCTACGGTGGCAGTTACCGGGTCGATGGCGATGCCATTACCTTCAACGGGATCACCTCCACGCTCATGGCCTGCATGGAGCCTGGCTGGATGGAGCAGGAAGCCGCCTTCCTGTCTTTGCTGCAGGACGCGCGTTCGTTCACGGTTATGGACGGCTCTCTCACAATTACCACGGAAGACGGCGCAGCGCTAACGTTCAAACGCCAGTAGCAGACACGCCGGCACCCCCGACAGCAACAGGAAAGGTTCGTGTTCCATACCGCCTATGATTGAAAGACCAGCCATTCGCCAGCCCTCCGGCATGAAAGCCTTCATCACCGTCTGGATCGGGCAGATCGTTTCTGTGCTTGCCTCGAGCATGACGCATTTCGCGCTGACCATCTGGATGTACCAGCAGACGGAGAGCGCCACGCGCATGGGGCTGATGCAGGTCTTCTTCATCACCCCATTCCTCCTCATGTCGCCGATCGCCGGGGTCATGGTGGACCGCTACAACCGCAAGCTGATGATGATGGTCTCTGACCTGGCGGCGGTGCTCGCCACCGGCGGCATCTTCGTTCTCATCCTCCTCGGCAGGCTGGAATTCTGGCACCTTTACATTTCGGCGGTGCTCAACGGCATTGGCAACACCTTCCAGTGGCCGGCCTACTCGGCGGCCATCTCCACCATGGTGCCGAAGGAGCAGCTGGGACGCGCCAACGGGCTGATGTCTCTAATGGAAGCCGGACCCGGGGTGGTGGCGCCGCTGCTGGCAGGCGCGCTGCTGCCGTTGATCGAGCTCAAGGGCATCCTGCTGCTGGATATCCTCACCTTCCTGTTCGCGGTCGCGGCGCTGCTCATCGTGCGCATCCCCGCGCCGCGCATCTCAGCGGAGGGGGAGGAGGCCCGCGGATCAATGCTCAAGGAGGCGATCTTCGGCTTCCGCTACATCTTCGCGCGGCCCAGCCTGCTGGGGCTGCAGCTGATCTTCTTCGCCGGCAACCTGTTCGCGGGCATCGGCTACACGGTGATGGCGCCCATGATCCTGGCGCGCACCGGCCAGAACAGCCTGCTCTTCGGCACGGTGCAAACGGCGGGGGCCATCGGCGCGGTGGCGGGCGGCGTGGTGATGAGCGCCTGGGGCGGCTTCAAGAAGCGCGTCAACGGGGTGCTGCTGGGGTGGTTCGCCAGCGGGGTTTTCTTCACGCTGCTGGGGATGAGGTTCGGGCTGCCCGCGTGGATCGGCGGGGCGGCGCTGGGGGCTTCGGTGGGGCCGCTGATCAACGCCTCCAACCAGGCCATCTGGCAATCCAAGGTCCCCTCTGACCTGCAGGGCAGGGTGTTTTCGGCGCGGCGCCTGATCGCCTGGTTCACCAATCCCATTTCGCCGGTCATCGGCGGGGTGCTGGCGGATTACCTGCTGGAGCCGGCCTTCCGCGCAGATACGCTGATGGCGCGTTCGTTCGGCTGGTTGGTGGGCAGCGGCCCGGGCGCGGGCATGGGCTTTTTGCTGGTTCTCTGCGGGCTGCTCTCGGCGGCGGTGGGCATCGCCGGCTATTTCATCCCGGCGGTGCGCCAGGTGGAAGAGCGGCTGCCGGATGAGGGTGATACCCCCCGGGGTTAACCACGCCGGCTACTTTACCCGTTCAAGGTCAAAGGTCTGGCCGGCCAGATCCTCCACTTCAAACGTAAGCGTGAGCCTGTCACCCGCGCAGCTGTAGGTTGCCTGGTCAGCCACCTCGAAAGCCATCACCGGGGTGTTGGCGAACACAAGCGGCAGAGCGTTGCCCTGGGCGTCTAGGGCTTTCCAGTCGGTGAGTTCGTTATTGATGTTGGTCTGGTTGAAGCGCAGGATGTCTCCCTCGATGGAGGTGGTGCCTTCCACGAAGATGTTGGCCCTGGCCTGGATGAATCCGTTGAGAAAGCTGATCTGCAGGACCAGGTCTTCGGAGTGGTATACAAAGCCGCCGTCTTCAAAGCGCAGCCGCAGACCTCCTTCAATGAAGGTGAGCGAGGGGTTCGAGGTGATGTAGGCCATCAGCTGGGTGGCCTGTTCGGTGTTGAGCAGCCAGTCGCCGTTGAGGCAGGCGTAGGGGTCAGGTGTGGGTGTAACCTGCGGGATGGGGGTGGCGCTGGGTTGAGGCGCGAGCGTGGGTTCAGGCGTTACACCCGGGGCTGCCGTGGTAGCGGGCTGCGGCGCGCAGGCGGCGAGCAGCATCAGCGCGCAGATGAGCAGGGGGAATGCACTATGCTTCATGGGTTACCTCTCGGCTTTGAACGGTGATCTAAAAGGGATCTGATATTCATTCTACAGCTAACTGTTTGAGGGCGGGGGCAGCAGCGGGGCGGCTTTCAACTTATCCAGGATGATTTGCACCAGCCCGGCGATAAAGTCAGGCGGCACATCATCCTTCAGCCCTCCACCCCAGCATTCGATGATGTAATTGCGGTAGGAAGCCATGATGACGTAATAGGTTTCAGTATTTCCTTCGTACTCAAAATCAAAGTGGGAGAGGTGGCGCGCATCACCTAACCCGGGGAACTCTTCAACAGCGGGCAGGTAATTGCCGCCGTTGGCGCGGTCAACGTCTTTGGTTAAGTTGTATTCTTTCAGGTACTCGCCGGCGAATGGCACGGATGTGAATTTGCCGACGTCACAACTGATTCGATCCGGGTAGGCGAGGTTATCACGGTCGCGATCCATTCTTGTAATGTAGAAATCGCTTTCGCCAACTTTTTCCTGGTATTCCTGCTGCCACTCCTCGTCGCGGTCTGTAACGTCAACACCGGATCCCTGTACGAGCAGCCTGTAGCCCGCGGATGCGGGCAGGTCAGTCAGGGTGAGCTGAAAATCCTCCGGTTCGCCCTGGATAAGGCGCAGGTCAGGGGTGGGAGAGGGCGCCGGACCGGCGGTGAAGAGCGGCACCGCGGTGATGGTAGGGCGCGTTGTGGCAGTTGCAGCGGGCATGGGAGACAGGGTGGCGGTGACAACCATGATCACCGGGGCGGGCGTGGGTTGCTGGGGCGTGCCAAAGATCGCGCAGGCCAGCTGGATGATGACAAGGAAGGTTAGAACAAAGAAGCGCCTGGATGAACGTAACCGCATCAAGACCTCCTGGTTAAGCGGGGTTGATTAACCTAGTATACAGTTTTTTCGCCCCGCGCGCGCAGGCGCTTCGATTGATTTTGGGCTAAAGCCCCAGTGATTTGAGTGCGGCGAAGACCAGGAAGGCCGGCCAGACGATGGCCTTAAGGAAGCCCAGCACGCCCAGCCAGAAGGTGGTGGCGGTGCCGATGAAGTAGATGGCTGCGCCGATGAAACCCAAGCCGTACACGGCCTCCGCGCCGCCGCCCCTGTGAATTACTTTGGTTCTCTCTTCAGTGCACATTTCTTCTCCTTTATGATTGGTGTTTCAAGTTATATACGCATTCCACGCCGCGGGGTTGTGCGCCTACAGGTGAAGATGCAGGGGAGGGGAAAGATCGTTAACCACGAAATTCACAAAAAACACCAAAGGTTTTTCCGAATCCCGGGATTTGCATGAAACATGGTGGGCAAGCATTGCTCATCCAGGATAATGATTTAAGCATCCCGGAATTTTCACCTCGCGCGTGGAAGGGAAAGCGGGAGGCACAGGGTGACGGGGTTCAAAAACCAATCCGATATACAATTAGTCGAAAGTTCCTGATCTGTCATTGCGAGGAGCGCATTTTGCGATGAAGCAAACTCCAACCTGGTAATCGCTATGTTGTCTATTACTGAAAAAACCGTCCCGTATCCGGCGCCGCTCTGTATCGAACCGCTGTAAACCCTTGACATGCGTTGTATAATTGAATATAGAACATACGGTCTATTTACCTGAATCCTCGTCACCAATTACTGAACTCAAACCTTACAAATATCGATTCGTTTCTATTTGTTTTATTTGTTAACGCAACCATGAATTCTGATTCCCTTAACCCCAAAAACCCCGGCATTGCCGGGGAGTGTGGCGAAGGGTTACACTCAATACGTGATCTTGATGTGCAGGCTGGTGTGGGGCGGGTTTTCAACCGCGTTGAGACCGCAGATGACCGCCGTGAGCGGGCGTTGGGCATCGATGTGGCGCACGAGTTTTTCACCGATGCGCCCGGGCAGAAAGCCCACACGGCAGGGGTGCCTGCCCTCCGCGCGGGGCAGCAGGACCTCGATGGTGTTGAGGTCGCCCTCCTCCGACTGGACGTGATTGAGGATCACCGCGCCGCCAAGGGAGGCCAACTTTTTGAGAGCCTGCTGGCGGGAGGTGCCGTCAGGGTTGCGCTTGCCCACCCCTAAAACACGGGTAATGATCTGGCGCATGTCGTCCTCGTTTCTTGTGGCTGGAGCCCGCGCTTAGCGGGAGAACACCGAACAAACGGCGAACGATTGTTCAGTGATGGGAACAAAGGGGTTACATTCATTATATACCCGAATGCGCGGCGGCAGGGGCTGGGTATTGAAGGCGCGTACCGTGAAGGGCGGGCGAGCGGCGGGTTGACCTGAAAAACAGGGGGAAAAGGTCGATAAACGCGGGTTTACAGGAGTGTATGGTGCGCGTATGGGCGTTTCTCTGTATAATTAAAAGACCGCGAGTTCCGGGTGGAGGCATTATGCGTATTAAAATCCTGATGGCGATTGTTCTGACGCTTTCTCTCATCCTCTCTGGCTGCGCCGAACAGCCAACCAGCCAGGAGCTGGTGAAGGAGAAACTGGCTGTTATTCTCACCCAATCAGCGCTGCAGGCGCAGCAGACGCAGCCGGGGCTGCCCGAGCAGCCGGCGGCTGCGCTGCCGACCGGGACCCCGCTGCCCCCGCCCCCCGCGCCGGGCACCCCGCCTGAGCCCACACCGGATGCGCGCATCAACATCACCGCCATCCAGCAGATCGGTCCCGGGCAGGCCATTGTCAATTGGGATGGCATCGGCAGTTTCCCCTCCGGGTTCAACGTGGTCTGGACGCGTGAGGAACGCCGGCCGGTCTCACCGCAGGATGACGGATCGTACACCAGTGACCCGTATGCGCGCGCGGCGATGTTTGCCGGGGAGCCGGGTTACGTGTACATCGTGCGCGTCTGCCGCTTCACGGGCGCGGGTTGTGATGTGTACAGCAACACGGCTTTCTTTAACTTCAGGCGTTACGCGCCCACACCCACACCCAACCGCACCGCCACTGCCAGGGCGTTAACCCCGATCGTATCCGGCGGCGGGGGAGGCGGCGGTGGGACATCAGCCACCGCGGCCCCCAAGTTCGCCATTACCAGCATCACCAACGCCGGCGGGCTGAAGGCGCGCATGCTCTGGACCTCTGACAGCAATCCCTCGCGCGGCTTCCGCATCTATTACTCCACCGGCAACGAAAACCCGAAATACGGCTCCGACAGTTACTTCTCGATCTCCGACGGCGATGAGCGCGAAGCCTATGTTGACGGCAAGGCGGGTACCACCTACTATTACCGCATCTGCAAGTTCAACGGCAGCGGCTGCGACGCGTACACGCCTTCCTTCGAACACACTTACCCCGGCACGGCAGCCAAGCCGCTGCCCACCAAGGTGCCTGAACCCACCGCCGTGGTGGATAATTCCACCATCCTCGTCTCCTCCATTGTAGACGGCAGCGCGCCGGGAACGGCCACCATTTACTGGGGCGCCAGCGGCAGTTTCCCTGAGGGCTTTAAGGTACTGTACTCCGCGAGCAATGACGAACCCACAATCAGCGATATGTTCGTTGACGCGCCTCAAGGCGCCACCCAGGCGGATGTGACCGGCATGCCCAACACGCTTTACTACTTCAGGGTGTGCAAGGTGGCGGCCGGCACCTGCACCGTGTATTCAGCGGTAAAGCAATTCACTTTCGCTGAGCCTTACCCCGAGTTCGGCTTCACGCTAAGAGGCGCTGCCAACACGAACCCCGGTGAGGTGGAACTGACCTGGGTGATAGAACAGGGGAACGAACCCTCCGCGGGCTACCTGCTGCTGTGGGACCTGCTGGACGACCCCTCCTACCCAGACGATGTGAAGCCGGGCGTGATCGACAAAGCGTTGTACGCTTACACGGTCACAGGGCTGGCAACCGGCACCTACAACTTCAGGTTATGCAAATACGACGGTGTGATCTGCACGGCCTATTCCAGTATCCTTGGGAGCGTGGCGGTCACCGTGCCGTGATGAGTGCCGGTTAACTGAAAACAGCACGGCTGGGTGAAACCAGCCGTGTTTTTGCGCTTACACTGTGCCGCCGTAACGCCCGTTGGCCAGGGGGATGATGTTGATGACCGGCTCTTCGTAAGGGTGCACGTCGCGCACCGCCTGCACCGCCTCCAGCAGGTATTCCTCGCGGCAGAGCAGTTCCAGCTTGACCTCGCTGCCGCTGTACAGCTCGCCGGTTTTGCCGAGGGCGGGGTCAGCGCCCTGCAGCGGGCGCCAGGTGCCCTGCACGGGGATGAGGGTGGCACAGTGGTCGTACTTTCCGATCTCACCGGCGCGGGTTCGGGCGAGGGCTTCGAGGAGCTCATCCACGTTCTCTTCGGGGGCGTAGATCTCGATCTTAAAGAAAGGGCTGGGGGACATGGCGAGGCTCCTGCTTTTGGGGTCAATAAACGCGGTACATCACGAAAAAGCCCAACAGCGCGAAGAGCAGCCCGCCGATGGCGCCCAGGACGGGCTGCAGCACCTTGAGGCAGGGCAGGGGTTTGCCGCGGCTGCGCTGCCCGCCGATGACGGCGAAGAGCAATCCGCCGGCAAGGGTGATGAGCGCTGCCAGCGGTACATCCCTGTTGGAAAAGCGGATGAAGGTGGTTAACATGAATGCGATGAAGCTACCAAACGGCGCTGCCAGGAGCGTCCAGATGGTGCGTTTGCGCACCAGCGTGATGACGATGCCCAGCAGCGCGCCGCCGGCGAGAGCGGGCAGCAGGTGGGGCAGGTAATGAATCAGCCCCGCGCCTGAATTGCCCGCGGTGAGCCCCACCAGGAAGGCGGATACCGCGATGGCGATGCCCTGGGCGGCGACGCGCAGGATGATGGCGCCGACCCCCAGCGAGCCGGCCACCGCTCCGACCGCCTTGAGCCCCTCCTGCAGCTGGTCGCTGGAGGGCAGGATCTCTGAGAGAGAAGGCTCTGGGGCGGGGGCGGCGGGTTCTTCAACGATGGTCACGCGCGCCTGAGGCGCGGGCGTGTAGGGCAGCGGCGCTCCGCAGGCCTGGCAGCGTTCGATGCCTTGAGGGTTGCGGCGACCGCAGTACTCACATTCAGGGTTGATCATGTCAGCCTCCCGTGTATACGTAAAGCCCGTTGATCCAGTCCTCTGGGTCCACCTCGACGCCGCCCACGAAGACGCTGAAGTGCAGGTGCGGACCGGTGACGCGCCCGGTCTCGCCCATCATGCCAATGGTCTGCCCGGTTTGCACGGTGTCGCCCACCTGCACGTCAATACGCGACTGGTGCCAGTAGCCGGTGTACACGCCCCAGCCGTGCGAGATGAGCGTGGTATTGCCGCGCACGTCGAGGGTGCCGGTGTACACCACCACGCCCGGCGCGGGCGCCAGGATGGGTGAGGATGCACCGCCGCCGTAATCCAGGCCGGAGTGAAAGTAGGTGTACCCGCTGCCGTTGAAGGAGCGCAGCCGGCCGTACCACGAGGTGATGAATTCGGGTGTGGTGGAGGGATGCTCAAAGCGCCCCTGCCACAACTTTTCGGGCGGGGCATCGGCCACCAGACCGGTCACAAATTCAAGCTCGGGTCCGGTAATGGCGGGGTCGATCACGCTGTCCAGTACCTCGAGCTCGGGGTCAAAGCCGTAGTTTTTGGGTTGGAGGTAGGCGTGCTGTTCGATGGTAAAGACGCGCCCGTCAGGCGCGGCGGCTTGCATGGTGATGCTGGTGACGCCGGGGTCTGCCAGGCGCGGCACACCCTGCAGGGCGGTGTAGCCGCCGCTGGAATCAGCGAAGAAGCGCAGCGGGTAGCCCAGCAGTTCACCGGAGAGCGCGGTGCCCTGTGATGCGCTGGCGGTGAGAACTGAGGTCTTGCCCTGCGCCAGCTGGTCGAGGGTCACGCCGGTGACCAGCGGCAGCAGCGCGGTGACGGCGCCGCGTTCAGCGCCGGGGAGGAACAATGTGTCGTTGCGCAGCAGGCGCCAGGGGGCGGGCAGGCCGTTGTACACGGCCGGCAGCCACGGGCTGGCAGCGCCGTAGACCGCCAGCTCCAGCGGGGTTACCCCCTCCACCAGCTGCAGGCGCGTCTGCTCAAGACCTTCGGGCGCGAGGTAAGTGTACTGCTGACCCGCCATGAACGCGTCGGGCGCGGTGACGAAGTTGAGGCGCTGAAAGAGCTCATCGGGCATGCGGTAGGCGCGCTTGAGGGAGCGCATGCTCTCACCCGCGGGTACATCCGCACGCAGCAGCTCGCCCTGCAGGTCTTCAAAGCCCGGGATGAGAAGCACCTTGCCGGGGGGCAGGTTATCGGGGTCGGGCATGGGGTTGAGGGCGATGAGGTCATTGAGAGAGACGCGGAAGTAGAACGCCACCTCGGTGAGCGTGTCGCCTTCCTGTGTGGTGTAGTAGGCGCCGTTGTACTGGGCGCGAGCAGTGCGCGCGGGCGCGGCGGAGAGGGCGAAGGTGAGGGAAAGGGTGAGCGCCAGCGCGGCGCGCAGAAGCCGGTTCATAATGGTCTATTGTAATGCAGGAATGGAACAGAGGGAAATGTCATTGCGAGCTCTGGCGGTATTCCAGGCCGCGGCAATCTCGCCCAAAAGCGCAGGAGTTGGAGAGACGCAAATCAACGGGAGATTGCTTCAGGCGCAAAAAACCGCGCCTTCGCGATGACATGACCATAGCAGGTGTAAAAAACCGATTATCGCAATGACGCTACATCGTGTGGCAGGGGCACGAAATTGCGATTTTTGCACACTCGAGCAAAGCGAGTGGTGTATCGTGCCCCTGCTCCGATCAATCGCCGATACTGAGCGAGGAGATGTACTGGTCGAGGCAATCCAGCCCGGGCGTGAAGGTGTTATCGGGCTGGGAATTCATCAGCGCTTTCATGGTGGCGTAATAGGCGGTCATGTCGGCATCGTAGGTGGCAGAGGTGTAGGAGGGGATGGGCACCCCGCCGGGCGGGACAACAGTGGAGTCATACGTGGGCGGCAGCAGGGCGTGGTTAACCGGGAAGATGACCGAGACCCAGTACTTGCCGTCGCTGGTGAGCCCCTGGAAGGTATAGAAAAGGTCGTGGTTGTTGTAGGGCACATAGTACTGCCCGTAGGAGGTGAGGTAGCGAACGCCGCTGCCGTTGGCAAAATCAAGGTACTTGGCCTGGGTGTGGAAGACTTGACCAGCGCCGGCCATCACCAGAAAGGGCAGGGGGTCATCGTTATCGGGTGGGCGCGTGGTGAGCAGGGATTGCATGGCGCTGATGGTAGGGGCGGCGTAGTTCTCAGGCGCGGCGGCGTATGCGCTGGCGAATTCCGCCACCGGGAAGACGCGCATGTACGGCGCGAAGAAGGTGCCGCTGAGCGGATAGCCGCTGTAATCAATGCGGCGGTGCTGCGGGTACACCTCCTGCGGACCGCCCATGGGGTCGTAGTTCTGGGCGGGCGCGATGGCGCCGGCAGCCGAGATGGGCAGGCAGGGCGGGATGATCATGTACACGCCCCCCAGGTTCAGCTCGATGCCCGGCGGTGTGGTGGGCGCCTCAGTGGGCGGCGCGGGGGGTTCAGTGGTGGCCGGTGCCGGCGGCAATTCAGCGGTCGCGGTGACGACGAGCGGCGGCGGCGCTTCGGGCGGCGGTGTTGCCGCGCCCGGGCCGATGGGCAGGTTGCAGGCGGTTACGAATACCAGCACAAGGGTGAGGACGAGGATTTTTTTCATGGAGATTCTCCTGGTGATTCACAATGCGATACTTTTATAATAGCGCAATTAACCAAAAAAAGAACCGGTTTATGACCGGTTCTGTAATGGATTTGAAAGTTTAGATCTCAGCCGTGCTGGCGAAGGGGTAGATCTCGGTGCCGCGCGCCGCCTCGCGGATGGAGGGGTCATCGGAATAGAAACCGCGCCTCTCGGGCGGGATGAGCGGGGCGATGCTGCGCATGATGGTATGCCCGACCTCATCGAGCTCGTCGCGTGAAGGGCGCATGCCGGGTTGTGCGTTCAAGGGACCGAAGGGTTTGCCGATGTTGAGGGTGACAGGCACACGGCCTTTGCGCAGGTTCTTGAAGAAGCCGACCGTGCCGTCAATACCGATGGGCAGGATGGGTGCCGCGTTGCGGACGGCGAGGAAAGCCGCGCCGGGGCGGGCGGGGCGCAGCACGGTCGCCCAGCTGCCGCCTTCAGGGAAGATGGCCAATACGCCTTTCTGCTCGAGGATGGACTCGGCCCCGTAAAGCGTGTCGCGGGAGACGGTGCCGCGCGCCGTGGGGATGACCCCGAACAGGCGCTGCAGAAAGTGGGTGGCGGCCGGCGCGTTGGGCATCTTGGCGCCGCCCACAAATTCAACCGGGTAGGGCAGCAGGTGGATGAACATGAGCGGATCAAGAAAATTAAAGTGGTTGCCCACCACGATGAGGGGGCCCTGCTTCGGCAGGTTTTCCCGGCCGTTGATTTTGACGTCCGCGAGCAGCCCGAACGCCATGGCGATGCCGGATTTTAGGGCACGGCGGATGAACTGACGCCGCGGGTAGGGGATCTTTTTTCTCATGCCAGTATTATAGTCCTCTCAAATCAAACCGCCAGCCGCGGCTGGCGGTTTGTTGCTTTACTCGTCAAATTTCAACGGTTCCTTGTGGGTGACCCTGCGCACGATCAGCAGGAACAGCAGCCCGATGACCAGGAAGACCACGATCGAACCGATGCCCCACATGATGCCGCCGCTCTTGGCGGCTTCTTCGCTGAGGCCGCGGTTCAGGTAATGGTTGGTGAAGGCAGCGTACATTGAACCGAACACCCAGGGGCCGATGAAGGTGGAGGTGCGCCCGGCGACCGAAAGGAAGCCGTAGAACTCGGCTGTTTTGGTGGGGGGCGAAAGCTGGCTCACCATGGTGCGGCTCACCGCCTGCACGCCTGAAAGTGAAAAGCCGGCCAGCGCGCCGATGACATAGAAGAACACCTTGCTGCGGGTGATGAAGAGCAGCGAAACCACGATAATGAGCATGATGAGCGAGTAGATGATGGCCTGTTTGCTGCTCTGCCGGTTGGAAATACGCCCGAAGAGGTAAGCACCGCCCGCTCCAGCCACCTGCAGGATGATGATGAGGATGATCAACTCAGAAGTTTTGAAGCCGTATAGGATGCCGGCGATGATGGCGGCGTTGTCCATCAACATCATGATACCGTCGTTATAAATGAGGAAAGAGACGGTGTACTTGATGAACTCTTTATAGCGCTTGATGTCTCGGAAGGTGGAAGCCAGTTTTTTGAAGGCGTGCTGGATGGTGGATTCGCCCGCGGGGAGCTGCTCGGGCTCGTTGATCTGCCGCACCCGCAGCATCAGCGGGATAGAGGAAGCCGCGTAAAAGAGGGCGGTGATGAGGAAAGCGACGCGCACCATCAGGGTGTTGCCGGGGGCGAGCTGGATCGGGATGAGCACCAGCACCAGGCAGGCGATGCCCCCCAGCATACCCATGGCCCAGCCCTTGCCTGAAACGTTGCCGATGGTCTCGGGGGTCGAGACGTCCACCAGCAGGGCGTCGTAAAAGACCTGGGCGGCGCGGTAGCCGATCTCAGCCAGGATGAAGAAGAGGATGCCGATGAAGACATCGCCCTTTTGCACGAAGAAGAGCAGGGCGGTGAACACAATGGCCAGCAGGGTGAAAATGAAGAGGAATTTCTTCTTGGACCTGGAGAAATCGGCAATGGTACCAAGGACCGGCGAGATGACCGCCACGATGACGGCGGCGATGCCCACCGCCAGGTTCCAAAGGGATGGACCCCGCACGTGGTCGGCGACCACGCTGGAGAAATACACGGAATAGACCGCCAGCAGCACCACGGCCGCGTAGGCGGAATTGCCGAAGTCATAAAAATACCAGGCCCGGCGTGCTTTTTTATCTGTCCTAGGATCTATCATAGCTTCAGACATTGTTTACTCCCACAAGTAAGATATTTGAAAGGTAGAATGGCAAGGGTAGGATGCAACACAATTTTTAACCCGCCTGCGTCAATTTGGTTGCGGCACGCGGCAATTATACCCGGGTATTCCGAAAAGCAGAGGTATTGGATAAAATACAGATGCGGAGCAAGGAAGCCATTGAAGAAGACACTATTGCGCGTAGTTAAAAATCTGGTAATCCTGCTGGTCAGCGCTAGTACGTTGCTGCTGAGTGCCTGCGCAGGCCGGGCGCTGGCGGGGGAGGGGCCGGTGCTGCCCACCCCGACGATTGCACCCGTGTCAACAGCGCTGCCCACAGCGCTGCCAACGCCCATCCCCTGCGACCGCGCGCGGGGAGGGCAGGTGGAACGGCTCGAGCTGAGTTCAGTGCTGCTGGAGCATACTTACACGGTGAGCGTGTACACCCCGCCCTGTTACGGTGAAGAGGGGGGTAAAACCTACCCCGTGCTTTACCTGCTGCACGGGCAGAACATGGACGACACCTTCTGGCTGGAGCTGGGCGCGGCTGACCTGGTGGATGAGATGATCGCGCAGGGCGGGCCTTCTTTTTTGATGGTGATGCCGTATGAGGTGGGCAACTTCGATCCCGCCGGCGAATCCCTTTTCCCGGATGTGGTTCTGAACGAGCTCATCCCGTGGGTGGAGGCGCATTACACGGTGTGCACCGAGCGGGATTGCCGCGCCATCGGCGGGGTCAGCCGCGGGGGCGGCTGGGCGATGCGCCTGGCAGCGCGCAACTTTGATACCTTCGGGGCGGTAGGCGCGCATTCCATGGGGCTGATGCTGGGTGACGCCTGGCAGATCCAGAAGCACCTCGAGACGCGTTCGCGCGCCGAGTACCCGCGCATCTACCTGGACCGCGGCGAGGATGATTTTCTCTACGAGGGCATTGACTACTTTGTGGACATCCTCACCCGCAATGCCATCCCGCACGAGTTCCACATCTACCCCGGGCAGCACGACCAGGCTTACTGGCAGGCGCACGTAGCCGGGTACCTGCAGTGGTACGCGGCGGGGTGGGAGGGGAGAGAGCCGTGATCAGAGACTGGTGATCAGGGATTGGGAGAGATAACTGATTATTGACATTGATTTATCAGCGTAGTAGTATGTGATTAACGCTGGAAATCAGGCTGGTTTGCAGTTCTATTGAATAGCGGTCAGCACCTGCAAGGTGCGACGCTCCATACAGTGACGTTGTGACAAGAGCATGTTCACCCTCAAGGTGCGGCGTGCTCTTTTGGTTTTAAGGCACTTTCAACTCATTGAGAACCAGGAGGCAAATCAAATGCGTAAAGGAAAACTCGTCTTTTTCGGGGGGTTTGTGCTCATCGCGCTGATCGCGGTGACCGTGTATCTCATTTACGGAGAGTCGACCGCCGGGCAGGCGGTGGTTTACTCCATGTTCCTGGTCGCCGGTGTATGGATGCTGTTGAGAAAGCGCATCATTGGGGGGGATAAGATCAAGGCGGCAACACCTTCAATGCGCCAGCCGTTTGGCAGCAGCGCAGTTCAAATGATGCAGGGGCAGACCGTGAATGCCGGGGATAACGTTGCCAAGGTCAGGCGCGAGAAAAACTTCATCGTCGAAGAAAACATCGATGCCATCCATTGGCCGGCGGAATGCGCCTGGTGCGGAGGTGCTGTGGAACGCTGTGAAACGATCAAAATGAAGAACAAGTTCAAGGAATTCGGTGAGGTTAAAGCCGAACTGAAAGGCATCCCGTACTGCCAGCGCTGCGCGCGCAACGCCAAATTAACCGACCGGGTGAACACCGCGGTGATCATCCTCGCGCTGGTCATCGGGATTCCACTGACCATCTTTGCGAAGATGGGGCCAACCAGCGGCGGGGCGGAGACGCCGTGGTGGCTCACCTTCGTTGTCTGTGCGGGCATCGGGTACGGCATTGCCTGGCTGCTGTTCAAATTACCCTACAAGCTGTTCTTTAAAAAAAACCTGGCTGAACCGGTGAGCGCGTGGTTAAACGAGGAATTAAAAAGCGACGGGCAGCAGGGGGTGTGCGTGAGGATCGATATTCCGAACAAGAAATTCGCTGACAGGTTCGCGGAGTTGAACATCACCGGGGCATCCTTCACTATGCCCGTCCAGGAGATCAGCGACCAGGCGGTTGTAAGGGTCACGGGCGCCGTTCAAGAAAAGCCGCTGCTCACCAGCACGGAGTTATTGAACCTGCCCGGCGTCAGGGCGCTGATCGAATGTACCCGCGACGACATTATGGACACAAAAGCTTACTGGAAGCAGGCGCTGGAGGATCTGCAGGCAAGGGGAGAAGAAGGCAGCCGCGCGCTGGCGGCGCTGATCGCTGAAATGCTCAACTGCCGGACGGAAAAGATCACCAGCGCGCTCGCCATGGTAAAAAACCTGGTGCCGACACGGGAATTGAAAGAGAGCCTGAATGCTGTGATCAGCGCGCAGCCTTTAAAACCGGTGTTCTACGGCGGGCGTTTCCACCCGCAGATCGAGGGCGGCGGCATGATCGGTTGGACCGACGGAGCAGCAGCGCGCATCCGCGCTGCTGCAGCGGAAGCTTTGAAGGCGCTGGAATCAGCGCAGCCGCAGCAGCCCTGAACCTTGCGGGGGCTCATAAACCTTGGATCAACCTGACGGCAAAAAGGAGGGACGAGAGATGACCGATAAAGCACGGCTGTGTAAGGTTCTTAGAATCACCGCTTTGGTTCTGTGGTCGTTGTCACAAGTCAGTTTTCGGGCGGCAACCGCCGGGAGTGCACAGGCGCGATCCACTGATAGCATTTGGGGTTACCTGCTGATCGGCCTGCTCGCCTTGTGGGTCCTTTCGGCTATCAGCGGCTGGATCATGCTGCTGCGAAGAGGCTATTTCGCTGACCAGCTGGCAAAGCTGTCAATGGGGCTTGAATGGCTGGGCTGCGTGATCGGCATCTTCCTACTGGCGGGGTTGTGGATGGTAGCGGTGCTGCCCGGACCTTTCCTCATCTGGTTCGCCCGCACTCGCAAACCCCGCCCGCAATGCCCGCAATGCAAAAACTGGCTTCCGTACGGCGCGACCCGCTGCGTCCATTGTGATATCGAAATCGTCTCAGGAGAAAAAGCCGCCCGGACTGTTGAGCCTGTTGTTCAGTCACAGGAGGTCATGGAGGCGGATGAAAATAAATGCGGGAATTGCCTGGCAGAGGATACGGCCGGACAGAAGTATTTCTTCTTCTACGGTACATTCACAGGCAGCGAATACCTGGGCAAGGATCGCACCCGTTACGATTTCAAGATCGCCGGATCGCAGGAAGTGTACCTTTGCAACCGCTGTGTATCTGCATACGGCCGCAAGCGCATCACGCGCAGAGGGTTGTGGATCGGCGGAGCGATGGTCTTGATGGCCATTATTTTTCCGCTGCTGCAGCAGTTTGCCAGTAAAGGTGACGACGCGCAGAAATTTCCCTTCTTCCTGGTAGGTTTTATGGTGCTGCTGGCCGCGGGGCTGTTCTTCTGGCTGCTGCGTCAGCACAGTAAGGCGCCGCTGGCGCAGGGGGATGCGCTGGCGATCGAGCTGCGTTCACCGGCTTTGCGGCAGCAGGGCTACACCCGCTTTTACACCCGGGAGCAGATGAAGCATAACCAGTTGATGTAGAGGGGTCGTTTTCAACCAGGTTCAAGACACAGACCTGAAAGGCTGCTCACCAGTTCTGCAGGGTTGTGATATTGGGTTTCAGCTGAAACCTTCGTTGATATAATAATCTGGTAACCAGTGACCAGTGACGAATCATCATGACCTGATCACAAATCACGAATTACTAATCACGGCTTACTGCGAAGGACACCCCATGACCTCCTCCCTGAAACCTTTTTTTGAACCAGCCGGCGTGGCCATCATCGGCGCCTCCTCCAACCCGCGCAAGCTCAGTTACGGCATCCTGCGCAACCTGGCGGGCTCGGCTTACACGGGCGGTGTTTACCCGGTGAACCCCGGCGCGGCCGAGATCCTCGGCAGGCCCGGCTACGCGGATATTGCCGCCGTACCCGACCCGGTGGACTTGGCGGTGATCGTGCTGCCGGCGCCGGTCATCGCGGATACGCTGGAGGCCTGCGGAAAACGAGGGATGAAGGCGGTGATCATCATTTCGGGCGGTTTCAAGGAGGTGGGCGAGGGCGGCGAAGCGCTGGAGGCGCGCTGTTTGGAGATCATCCACCGTTACGGTATGCGCATGATCGGCCCCAACTGCGTGGGGCTCATCAACCTGCACACCGGGCTGAATGTCACCTTCATTCACGGCGTACCGGATGCGGGCGGCATCGGCTTTTTGGCGCAATCCGGCGCGGTGATGGGCGGGGTGGTGGACCAGGTGCTGGGCAAGAAGATCGGTTTCTCGCACTTCATCAGCATGGGCAACGAGGCGGATGTGACCGAGACCGACCTCATCGAGTACCTCGCTGAAGACCCCGGCACGCGGGTCATTGCCACTTACGTGGAACAGATCAAGGACGGGCGGCGCTTTTTAGAGACGGCGCGCCGTGTTTCGCGGGTAAAACCCATTGTGCTGCTGAAAGGCGGGCGCTCGAGCGCAGGGGCGCGGGCGGTGAGCTCGCACACCGGTTCGCTGGCGGGCTCCTATTCCGCCTACCAGGCGGCTTTCAAACAGGCGGGTGTGATCGAGGTCGATAGCATCGGCGCGCTCTTCGAGGCGGCACTGGCCTTCGACTTCCAGCCGCTGCCGGCGGGCAACCGCGCGGTGATCATCACCAACGCCGGCGGACCGGCGGCGCTGGCATCAGACGCGCTTTCGGCCAACGGGCTGGTGCTGGATGACCTGGAACCCGGGACACGCAGCACATTGCGGGCGGCGCTGAACCCGGCGGCGCAGGTGGGCAACCCGGTGGACATTCTGGGAGGCGCTGAACCGCCGGATTACGCCCTGTGCACGAACACCCTGATGAAAGATGACAGGGTGGATATTGTGCTGCCGCTGCTGGTGCCGCAGGCGCTGGTGAGCCCGGCGGGGGTGGCGCAGGCAATTGTGGATGCCTCAGCAACCCGTGAGAAGACCGTGCTGGCGTGCATCATGGGAGATACCTCAGTTGATGAAGCGCGACTGACCCTGCATGAGAACCGCATTCCCATGTATACCCAGCCCGAATCCATGGGCACGGTGTTGAAGGCGATGCTGGGTTACAGGGAGTGGCTTTCACGCCCGGTTGTGGAAGCAGCGGCGCCGGCAGGCGTTAACCGCGCCGCAGCCGAAGCGGTGCTGCGCGCAGCCCGCGGCAAAACCAGCCTGGGCGAAGCTGAAACCCGGCCGCTGCTGGCGGCCTACGGCATCCCGCAGGTGGAGGGAGGGTTCGCTGCCAGTGCTGAAGAGGCGGCCGCGCTGGCGCAGCGCGTGGGTTACCCGGTGGTGATGAAGATCGTCTCGCCGCAGCTGCTGCATAAATCCGATGCGGGCGGGATCAGGCTCAACCTGGCGGATGGCACAGCGGTGCGGCAGGCTTATGATGCCATGATGGCGGAGATCGGCGCAGCGCGACCCGAGGCGAAACTGGAAGGCGTGATGATCGAGCGTATGGCGCCGAAAGGGCAGGAGGTCATCATCGGCATGCGCCGCGACCCGGGGTTCGGTCCGCTGATGATGTTCGGGTTGGGCGGCATTTACGTGGAATTGTTCAAGGATGTGTCCTTCAGGGTGGCGCCGCTCAGCGCTGAAGACGCGCGGCAGATGATCACCGAGACGCGCGCCGGCAGGCTGCTCACCGGTTTTAGAGGGCAGCCGCACGCTGACCTGGCGGCGGTGGTGGATGTGCTGCTGCGGTTGAGCCGGCTGGCGCTGGATCACCCCGGGGTGGAGGAAGCCGAGGTCAACCCGCTGCTGGTGTTCCCCGCAGGGCAGGGCGCGCTGGCGCTGGATGGCAGGGTGATCCTGAAAGCCGTTAAGTAACCGGGTCTTCCCGCGCCTAACGATTGCAGATATCCAGCAGGATGTTATCGTAAATATCCGAGCTCACTTCTGAAGCGCTCAACGCGTTCACGGCCGAGAAATAGTACTGAATTTCAGCCTGAGGAAAATCTGCTACGCCGGGAATCTCCACTTCCGGGTTGACCGATTCCAGCCAATCAACAGTGCTGCCGGACGGATGGTACATCAATTTTGTGTACCAGTTCGTAACATGGCGGCCGTTATTGCGATCAAGCAGGCGGTAATGCACCGTGACCTGTGAGGCTTTGGCTGACTCGGGAATGGTGACATAGAAATCCACCTCTTTACGCCCGCAGCCGTTGCCCCTGAAGTAGATCTGGGAGGTATTCGGGTGAGGATTCTGGAAGCTGATCTTCGACGGACCAGGAACCGGGGTGACCGTTGGTGTACGGGTGAGGGTGGCGGTGGGGGTGAGGGTGACCGTTACGGTAAAGGTGGCGGTGGGGGTGAGGGTCGGGGTATGGGTGGGGGTGTTCACATCCGTCGGGGTCAGCGTGGCCGTCGGTTCCAGGATCTCGACCACGACCTGGGCAAAATCGCCCCAGGCGCCGTCCGCTCCCTGCGCGCGCGCCTGGAGGGTGTACACACCGTATCCCGGCGGGTTCCAGTCGTACATCAATCCCGCGTAGTTGGTTCCCGGTTGAGGGTTGGGCAGCACGGTGGCAGAACTGCCATTGATGATCAATTCGCCCGCGCTGACGCTGCCGGCATCGGTGATATGAAAAACCACCTTGTAGGGGGCGAGGGGCAGGCGCATGCCGTCCAGCGGCGCGTCGATCCAGGTTTGCAGGCGCACCCCGGGCGCGGGCAGCGTGGAGGTTTCTTCACAGGCTGAAAGCAAAAAGATAAAGCAGAGTAAACAGGCAAGGTATCGGGTGGTTTTCATGGCTGCCCCACTTCAAGTGTCGTTTTGTCAGGCGGATTGGTGAAGTTCCAGGTATCGCTGCCGCCCCCGGTGCACGGCACCCACTCCCACGAACTGCCGGGGCTGTAACACATCTCCAGGGCTTTCATTTGCGAGGCTCCCCCAAAGTAAAGCGGCTCGAAGCCGTAGTAGTTCACCCCGCCGCTGCAGCCGGGCAGGTTAAGCTCGTAAGAGCAGGGCAGCAGGGCGGTGCTCAATACGAAGGATTCACCCGGTTCGATCCAGGGGATCTTCAAGCGCGCCTGGTAAATGAGCGGACCGTTTATGGCGTCATTGTTGTAGGTGTTTTGTGTTGTAACAGCGATGTCCAGCAGGTATTGATCCAGGTCCTCCTTCTTGACCCCTACGCTGGCAAGATCAACCTTGCGCGTGACCCTTACCCCCACCATGGCGGGGAAGTTGCCTCCGCCGGGCGCGGGATGGACGACGATGGAGGGATCCAGGCACATGGGTTCTTTGCCCATGAAGTACGCCTGGTAAGAAGATGTGCAGGCGGGCTGGCTGGCCTGTGACCGCTGCGATTTCAATTCTTCTTTTAATTTTTCCGCGATCTTCTCTTCGCATTTTTCGATCTCGCACAGGGCTTCGATCGCGGAGACATCCTGTTCGGTGTAGTACTTTTCCAGCTCGATGGCGGATTGCACGATCCATTCCGCTGCTGATTCCGCGATCAGTTCATCTGATGACGGCGGGTTGGCCGGGATGCCGGTGTAGTACTGGATGATGTACTCCAGCGCTTTCTTGTTGAGGTCGCGGCACTCCTGTGAGTTATAACACCAGGGTCCCAGCGTGGCGGAGAGCCACTTGGCGACTTCTGTTTTCCAAATGTCCCACACCCAGAGCATCTGATCATAAGCGTCCATCGCGGTGTCGTAGGCAAAATCCAGCAGACAGTGCGCCGTGTTCTTGCCGGCACAGTCGTCATTTGGGGTGGTGATCAACGGCGGGCAGACTGTCTCTCCGGGTTGATAGTGACCGGTCGGGTCCTCTTCAATCTTCACGCAGCCCCAATCCGCCATGACGGCGAAATTCGGCGGCACGTAGGTTTCCTCCAGGATGTCGATCTCATACATGCTTGAATAGGGCGAAGCGAGGGGGGGCAGGTCTGAGGGCAGGGCTTCGGTGAGATAATGCATCACCCCGATATTGGCATAACGGTTGAATCCAGACGTTTCGTGCCGCGGATAAACCCGCATGAAGAGGGTAAAAGGCTGGCTAATACTGACATCGTACTGAAACCAGTTGCTGGAGAAATCCATAATTTCGTCCATCCCCACTCCCCACTTGCCGGCGTTTTTCGCGCCCGGGGGATAGAGAATTTTTCCAAGCTCGTACAAATAAACGCCGGAATTCCCCCCTTTCTTTACGTCCATGCAGAAGGAGTTGATGGGAAGACTGATACCCTGCCACCAGTCGTCTTTGATGTAAGGATTCTGCGCCAGCTGCAGACATACATCTTTGACCGGTGAGAGTGATGAGGCCTGCCACATGATCTCGTAAGCCTGCTCGCTGACCGCTTTGCTGGTTGAAAGCGTGATTTCCGGCAGCCATTGACCACCTCCGCCGCCGGTGCAGCCGCCAGCGCCTTCAACAGAACATATCAAAAGGATCGAGCGGTGCAGTGAGAGATGATAGGCGCCGGCGTGGATGAGCGTGCCTCCAGACCATCCCCACAGGTCCATTTCAAGTTCAAGGTCAGGCGCCATGCGCAGGTCGGCGACCGAATCCAGGTAATTGTACAGGTTCAGCTTGACACCTGATTCAGGCAGGAAGGTGCGGCTGCCCTCCGGCACGCGCCACGCCTGGGTTTTGCTCTCCCCGCTCACCTGTTGGATGTAGAAGTACGCGAGGTCTAGCGAGAAGGGCAGCACGAGGTTGCCGTCATCATCCAGGTGTGTTTCTGTAAACGGAGAGAGCCCCCCGGCTCTTGATGGTTTTTTACAGTTCGTGGCGTCCAGCGGGATGGAGATAGGACTGCCCGGAACTTCTGCGCTGGCGTTGAAAGCCGAGATGTAATACGTGACCAGGCCATATTGCTTGTTGTCCGCATAACCGGTCTGAGAGAACGCGTCGACATCCTTAAAATCCTTGATCTTGGTCCAGGTGGCCACGCGCTCAAACTTGCTGCCATCCCGTGACCTGTATATGAAGAAGCCGTCTTCATGCTGGTCGATCGCCAGCGGGTCTATGGGATCATAGTAAGAGGCAACATTCATCAGGGTGACCTTCACATCACACCCCGAAAATTCCGCTTTGGTCATGGGGGCGGGCGGCGGGTGAAGGGCTCCGGGAGACGGCGTGTCATCTCCGGCAGCGGGTTGACCTTCTCCACCCGGCACTGCCTGCAGGTCAACGGGACCGGGTTTGGTGAACTGCTGGAAAAGCCAGTACCTGAAGTTTTCCAGTTGCGTCCATTGCAGGCCGGGGTCGCTGTCTTCGTCTTCAAGGGCTTCAAAAGCCGGATCGATGAGCTCGATCAACTGCCCCGGTGCCGTGCTCAATTCGGGAAAAATCGACAGTTCCTGTTCCGGGATGGTGTATCCCGGGATGATGTGAGGATTGGTAACCTGCCCGGGGGGGTTGGGGGAGTAGACGGTCTCACCCTCCGGAATCACTGCCGCCGGATCGGTGATGCCCGGGTTTGCAGCCTGCAAAGAATCCAGGGGCAGCGCAAGCGCTTCAGCGAGCCTCGTGAGCGTCTGCCCCGGCTGCGCTTCGACCGGCGAGAGACTGGCAGCAGCGGCCGATGCCTTGAGAACCAGGGGTTGCGAGATCCCGGTGAAGCCGCTGCTGTCAGTGGCATGGGCGATGAGGATGAACTGACCGCTCGCGCCGGGCTGCCAGTGCCAGGTTTCAAGGTAAGAGGTTAACGCAGTTTCGGGGGGCAGGGAGCGGGTTTCAAACAGCGTATTGTTGATGTAAAGTTCGACTTTTTGAATGGGGTTGCTGCTTTCGACCTGCAGGCTGAGGGGAATGTGGGAATTCAACGGCCACGCGGGTCCGGCGGGAGCGTAGAGGCTCACATGCACGGCGTGCGAGCCTGGTTCGATCTGGTCGGCGATCTTTGGCGCGCGGAAATAGAAAACCAGGAATAACACGATCTCGGCCAGCAGGAGAAAACCGAAGATTGCCAGTATTATGATGAGCGCACGACGCTTCATATTATCCTCCCGCAGCTGATAAAGAACTAATTATCATCATACTTCGGAAAAAAAAGGAAATCAATCAGCAGTTTTACTCTATTGACGATGGAAGGATACACAGGGGTTCTGCGAAGGAATTTTGTTAATCTCTTAATTTAATGTGTAAAATTCTATAAAATTTGTGCTATATTATTATTTGATCTTCAGCTGGTTGCCCCCCTCAACCAGTTGAAGGTCAATTTTTTCCGCTTTCTAATCATTTTCTAATATTTCTCTTAACTTCTTTTAATCTTCATTTTCTATAAATGTAGATGTAATCAATCTCAACCTATAAAAGGAGGCAGAAATGAGCAATTCAGAGTTTTCCATCAAGCGCCCCGGACGGGGCAACCGGCTCGCCCTCCGCCGTGAGGGAGAGACCCCCATGCTGGCCATCCAGAACGAGATGAACCGCCTGTTCGATGAGTTCTTTACGGATTCATTCCCGTTCCCGGCGCAGCTGGTGGCGCGGCGGTCAGCGGACTTCATGCCGCGGCTGGACATCAGCGAGACTGAGACAGAGTTCAAGGTGAGCGCTGAGCTGCCGGGCATGGAAGAGAAAGACATCCAGATCAGGCTGGAGAAGGATGTGTTGATGCTGAGCGGTGAGAAGAAAGGCGAGGTGGAGGAGAAGGAAAAGACCTATCATCGCGTGGAATGCACTTACGGTGCTTTCGAGCGTGTTATCCCCTTCAACACCCAGCTGGATGAAGAAAAGGTCAGCGCGGTCTTCAAGAACGGTGTGCTGACGGTGACGCTGCCCAAGGCGAAGGAAGCCATCAGGACCAGCCGCACCATCGCGATCAATAAGCCGTAGCGGCTTTGCGCCAATGGTACAATCCTCCCGGAGAATATCCCGGGAGGATTTATTTATGGTAAAGAAAGCGGACCGCGAACTGATGGAGATCAATAGGCGCTACTGGAACGAGGTGGTGCCGGTGCACGCCGGGTCAGAGATGTACAACCTGGCGGGATTCATGTCCGGTGATCTCTCGCTGGACGAGCTGGAGCGCAGCGAGGTGGGCGAAGTTGGGGGCAAGCAGCTATTGCATTTGCAGTGCCACTTCGGGCTGGATACGCTCTCGTGGGCACGGCTGGGTGCGCGGGTGACCGGCATGGATTACGCGCCGGACGCCATCGCCAAGGCGCGAGCGCTGGCAGCGGAATGCGGTATCGAGGCGCGTTTCATCTGCAGCAACCTTTACGACCTGCCGCAGCAGCTGGAAGGGCAATTCGACATCGTCTTCACTTCGTACGGCGTGCTGTGCTGGCTGCCTGATCTGCGCGAATGGGCGCGCATCGCCGCGTCTTACGTCAGGCCCGGGGGGTTCTTCTACATCGCCGAATTTCACCCGTTTTCGTATGTTTTTGATGATGAAGCCGGGGAATTGAAATACCGCTATCCTTACTTCGCGCGTGAAGCCCTGCGCTTCGAGTTCGACGGCACCTACGCGGATAAAGACGCAAAACTGCAGAACCGCGAAGATTACGAGTGGGCCTACCGCATGGGGGATGTGGTGACCGCGCTCATCGAAGCCGGGCTGCGCATCGAGTTCCTGCATGAACACGCGTTCACTGTGTACGAGCAGCTGCCGTTCCTTGTGAAAGCCGAAAAGGGACGCTGGCGCTTCCCGGGCGGCGCAAAGCCCATTCCACTGATGTTCTCGTTAAAGGCGGGCAAACCGTTGGAATAAGCGCTGAATCAGGGGGAAACCTGCGCGAGCTCTTCAGGAGAGTAGACACGCCACTGGCAGGCGTCGTCCCGGCCGCAGGCATCCAGCAGCAGCAGAGATTGATTGTTGCGCAGGAGCACGGTTGGGGTTTCGCCGAGGTTGATGAGGTCGCGTTCAAGGGGGGTGCGCCCGCGGAAGTTCTCAACGCGGTCGATGGCGCACATGTTCAACAGCGCCGGCAGGGTGAGCGTGCCCTTCACTCCCTCCAGGCCCGGCAGCCAGATGAAATGACCGTCGTTACCCGAGGAACGCAGCCCAACCGCTGCCAGCGCGCCGATAACCCCGCTGCCGTAACCGTGAAAACCCGCCACTGAAATGCCGTGTGACCGCGCCAGCTCCACCGCGTAACTGCGCTGCAGGCGCATGTGCTTGGCCTGCTGCCCCCAGGTGTCGATGGCTGAGGTGAGGTTGTTCCACGCTGCCAGCGCGAATCCGGGGTCTGAAGAGGGAGCGCTGTGGCGCAGGATGAACTCGCGGCAGGTAAGTTCAATGTCGCGGCGGGCATCGCTGTCAGCATCCACGAGCAGGCAGACGGCGCAGTTATCAGCGGCGGGCGCGTGCGGATCCTGGCGCAGCAGCTGGTGGCGGGTGCAGGCGAGCGGGTAACCGAAACGCCGCTCCTGGATGAGCTGACCCAGCCTAATGGCCAGCGCGCCGGTATCTTCAGTGCCGATGCCGGAGGGATTGTCAGTGTCGTCGATGCCGATCAGAAAGAACATTGAACACCTTTCGATGCGGGGCGCGTTGAAGTGAACCCCGATGATAAGATCCCCTCGGTTCCCCTGGTCAGGTGGTGCATGTAGCTTCCTCCTGGAACGGGATAATGATAGTGGATTGCGGCGTTAATGTCAAATGGAGAACGACAAATCATTGAGAAGAGGTCAGCACATAGTATACAGTTTATGAACCGGGGATATGAAATCTACAGGGATAAGTGTCTAGAATTGGTTGGGATAAAGTACAACCAGTTGGAGACAA
>Ga0209200_1000146_pt1 | contig 81614 bp, 70 predicted proteins | sample AD_UKC033_MetaG_FD_184406 | JGI IMG/M metagenome (GOLD analysis project Ga0209200, IMG submission 184406) | Active sludge microbial communities of municipal wastewater-treating anaerobic digesters from USA - AD_UKC033_MetaG (SPAdes) (version 2) | ecosystem: Engineered > Bioreactor > Anaerobic >...
TTCAAGACCTGACCCCAAGGGAGAACAGATGGAACGCAAGTTCAGCAAATTCAAAAAGTTATCGAATAAGCCGCGCACGGAGCGGAAAGAAGAAGTTAAAAGGATCGACGCCGAGATAGAATCGCTGGTCTGGGGCGGAAAAGGCCTCGCCCGGGTGGACGGGAAGGTCTTCTTCGTGGCGAAGTCCGCGCCGCTCGACAAGGTGCGGATAGCGGTCACAAAGGAAAAGAGCGACTACGGCGAGGGGGAGATCGAGAAGATCATCTATCCTTCGCCTTTCAGGATGGCGCCCGTCTGCCCGCACTTCAGCAAGTGCGGCGGGTGCCAGTTCCTGCACATAAACTACAGGAAGCAGCTCGAGGAAAAGGAGCGGATCACGAAGGAAGTCCTGAGGCGCTGGACGGAAGAGGCCAGGTTCGAGCCGATCGTCCCTTCGCCGATGCCCATCGGGTACAGGCACAGCGGCGATTTCCACCTCTTCCTCGACAGGGGCGCGCTGAAGCTGGGATTCTACGAGCCGGAAAGCCACAGGATCGTTCCTTTCGACCACTGCCACCTTTTTTCTGACGCCTTCAACGACAAGCTCCGGGAGATTAAATCTGTCATGGAAGGGTTCAGGATGAAGGAGAAGCTCTTCAAGCTGAACCTCTCATCGGACGAGAACGACAGGGACATGGTGCTGGCGGTATCGCTGAAGGAAATGAGCGAACAGGCCTGCAGGTTCCTGCTGGACGAGCTGAACGCCTCGGGGCTCAAGGGGACGCTGTTCGTCGGAACGAGGGAGAACGAGGAGATCCTCAGGTCCGGCGATGTTTCTCTCTCCTACGCGCTGGCCTCGGAAAAGGGCTTCTTCCCCGGCGGGATAAAACTGAAATACGACACGCGGAGCTTCACGCAGGCCGATTACAGGATGAACAGGGTGATCGTGGACGACGTCCTTTCGATGATGAGCCTTTCCCGCCACGAAAAGGTCCTGGAGCTTTACTCCGGCATCGGCAACTTCACCCTTCCGATCACCTCATGCTGCAAAGAGGTGACCGCCGTAGAGTCCTCCCGTTTCGCCGTGGCGGACGCCAAGGACAACGCGGCTGCCAACGGCTGCGAGAACATCCAGCATCTTGAAGGGAGTGTCGTGGAGTGGATCGTCAAGCTGATAGGAAGGAGCGCGAGATTCGACGCCGTCCTTCTCGACCCGCCGAGGACCGGTGCCTTCGAAGTGCTCGCGCATCTGCCCTCCCTCTCGCCCAGGAGGGTGGTCTATGTCTCGTGCAGCCTGCCGACTCTGGACAGGGACCTCCGGAGGCTCTCGGATTTCGGCTTCAGGCCGAAACTGATAAGGACATACGACCTCTTCCCGCAGACATACGGCATCGAGACGGCGGTCCTTCTGGAGGCCGTAAAATGAGCAGGATAAGGGCGGTCCTGTTCGATCTCGACGGCACTCTCCTGAACACGGTCGAAGACATCATGGATTCCTGCAACGCGGGGCTCGCATCTTTCGGATTCCCGCCGCACGGCCTAAAGGAATACAACCTCTTCATCGGCGACGGCATAGAGGAGCTGGTCAGGCGGGCGATTCCGGAAGATCAGAGGCATGACGCGATGGTCTCGGACTGCCTCGCCGCCGTGAGGGCCGAATACAAGAAGAGGTGGCACAACAAGACGAGACCCTACGAAGGCGTTTCCGAAATGCTGGCCGGGATTTCGGCGATGGATATGCCGATGGCGATCTTTTCGAACAAGCCGCACGATTTCACAGAGGACACGGTCAATTACTATTTTCCCGATATCCCTTTCGCTTTCGTGCTCGGGGCGAAGGACGAGAATCCCAAGAAGCCCGACCCGTGGGGCGCCCTGCATATCGCGGAGACACTGGGGATCCCTCCATCCGATTTCGCCTACCTCGGCGACACCCACACCGACATCGAGACCGCGAAGGCCGCGTCCATGCTGGCCGTCGGGGCGGAGTGGGGATTCAGGGGAAAAGAAGAGCTGACGGACGCGGGCGCGGACATCATCATCTCAGACCCGAAGGATCTCCTGAAGATAGTCATTTTCTGAAAACGCCCTTCCCGTTTTCTTTCCCCTCGACTTGAATTTTTTAAAAAAGCTCCGATAATAAAACCGTAAGCGAAAAGATAAAGGAGGCTTGACATGAGAAAGCGCGGAACTCTTTCCATCCTTTCGGCTTTCCTCTTCCTTATTATGATATCTTCGATGATCCTCTACGCGGGAGAGGTGAACATCCCCAAGACCGGGCAAATTAATTCTTACGCTGCGGGCGATGACGGCAATCTCCGCATGGGGCTGGCTTGGCCGAGCCCCAGGTTCACCGATAACGGCGACGGCACTGTCACGGACAACCTAACAGCTCTGGTGTGGCTCAAGAACATGAACTGCTTCGGCCAGCAGACCTGGGCAGACGCGCTTGCCTCGGCCGCCACCCTGAACAGCGGGGAGTGCGGTCTTTCCGACGGCTCCGTGGAGGGTGACTGGCGGCTGCCTAGCATAACGGAGCTCTACAGCCTTATAGATACCGGAAGATCGTCCCCGGCTCTCCCGATAGATCATCCTTTTACCGGGGTGCAGTTTGGTTACTACTGGTCGTCGACGACCTACCCCGAAATGACATCCTACGGCTGGAGCCTCAGCCTGGGTGCAGGTTCGGACAAGCTCGACGACAAAGTTTACAATCCGAACTACGCGGTGATGGTCCGATCCTCGTCAGCCTTCCCGGCGGAGGTTTGCAGGACGGGCCAGACAACATCATACGCTTCCGGCGACGACGGGGCGCTTCAAGCGGGCCACGCGTGGCCGGTCCCCAGGTTCACCGACAACGGGAACGGAACGGTGACCGACAACCTTACCGGCCTTATCTGGCTTAAGAACGCCAACTGCTTCGGCACTCAGACATGGGCGAACGCTATCTCCGGCTCCAACACGCTCAACAGCGGCGAATGCGGTCTTTCCGACGGCTCGGCGGAAGGGGATTGGCGCCTTCCGAACAAGAACGAACTGCGATCCCTTATCGATAATGGAAGGTACAGTCCCGCCCTGCCGCCAGATCATCTCTTCACGGGAATACAGACAGGCTATTACTGGTCGTCATCCGCGTATAAGGGCAGCAGCTCACAGGTATGGTGCGGCTATTTTTGGTACGGCGGCGTTCCCATCGGAACTAAAACGTCCAGCTACAATTTTTTGCCGGTGCACTCCCCGGCCTTTTTCAGCTTGTATGTTTCAACGGCAGGAACAGGCAGCGGCACGGTAACCAGCAGCCCGGCGGGGATAGACTGCGGCGCGACATGCTCCGTTTCTTTCGCGAAAAATCAGATCGTTACGCTTAGCGCTGAACCCGGGCCAGATTCTTCTTTCGCCGGATGGAGCGGCGACTGCAATTCGGTCGGACAGGTGACGATGGACTCGGTCAAGCACTGCACCGCAACCTTCAACTCGCCTCCCCGGACGCTGACAGTGACCAAATCAGGAACGGGAACCGGGACTGTCACCGCCGATGGCTGCACGCTGGAATGGACGGGCAACGTCGGCACCTGCACCGTGCAGAACGGAACGATGGTCACGCTGCACGCCTCCCCGGATTACGGCTCGGAATGGGACGGATGGTCGGGAGGCTACGGCTCCGCCTCGGGATGTACCGGCACGGAAGCATGCCCTTTCGACATGACGCAGGATTCGGGAGTGATTGCCGACTTCTCACTTAGCGCCGTCGCCCCGGAGGTCTCGGGAGAAGATCCATATTTCATGATGATCGCAAAGAACGAAACGAACCCCAACAACCTCGACCTTACCATCCAGGATGTGGGGACCGCCAATTACAACATTTATGTGTCGAACTCCCCGGCGACGCACCCTTTCCAGGTTTCCTCCGCTTCATTCGGAAAGATAGAGTGCGCCGCGACGATCGACGACGACCTGGGCGAAATGCTGGAAATCCTGGATTTCGACCTTGAAAGCGGCATAACCGGAGATACCTCCCTGCTCTTCATCCTGGTCACAGCCGATCGGGGATCGGCCGGGACGGAGGGAACCGCCGGTCATGACAGCGACGATCTCGAACGGAGCGCGGATTCAACCTGTTTTTAAGCGGACTGCCCGCCGAGCCGTCGAGCGGGGATCACCTGTCCGTTCCCAGCAGTCCCCGCTGTTCGAGAAGGGGTTCGACCTTCGGCTCGCGTCCTCGGAATTTCTTGTAAAGGGTCATCGTGTCCTCCGTCCCGAGGGAGGCGAGGATGTTCTTCCTGAACGAAAGAGCCGTCTTCCTGTCGAAGAGCGACCTCTCCTTGAAAGCCCCGAAGGCGTCGGCGTCCAGCACCGCCGCCCAGATGTAGGCGTAATAACCCGCGGTGTAGCCTCCTATCATGTGCGAGAAATGGACCGACCTGTATCTCGGAAGAATTTCCGGGATAAGCCCTATTTCTTTCATCACATTCTCTTCGAACTTCGTCACGTTCCTGTCCTTCGGGTCGCCTTTCGAGTGCCACGCGATGTCCAGGTAAGCGGCCGCGAGGTACTCCACGTTCTGGAACCCCTGATTGAAAAGCCTGCTTTTCCTCAGCTTTTCGATCAGCGCCTGAGGCATCGGCTCGCCCGTCCTGTAATGCCTGGCGTATGAGCGGAGAAGCTCAGGTTTGAGAGCCCAGTTCTCCATGATCTGGGAGGGCAGTTCGACCGAATCGAGGGGCGCGAAGGTCCTGCGGTACCTTCCTTCGAACAACAGAGTGTTGAGTGCGTGGCCGAACTCGTGGAAAAAAGTGGTCACCTCGTCGACGCTCAGGAGCGACGGATCTCCGGCCGCGGGCCTCGTGAAGTTGCAGACTATCGTCGAAAGCGGGATTACCCGCTTACCGTCCTCGAGCCAGGAATCCCGGAAACCTCCCGACCACGCTCCCGCCCTCTTCGAATCCCTCGGGAAGAAATCCGTGTAGAGCAGGCCGAGAGTTTCTCCTCCCGCATCCTTCACTTCGTAAACCTTCACCTCGGGATGGTAAACGGGGATGTCCTTCCTTTCGATGAACTTCAGCCCGAAGAGCCTCTCGCCGAGGCCGAACACGCCGGCGCTCACGGAGTCCAGTGAGAAGTAGGGGCGCAGTTCCGACTCGTCCAGGTCGTAGTTCTCTTTCCTGAGCTTTTCGGCGTAGTACCACCAATCCCAGGGAGCGAGTCTGAACCCGCCCTTTTCCCTGTCGATCAGCGCCTGCATCGCCCTGGCTTCCGCCCCCGCCCTCTCGAGCGCGGGCTTCCAGAGGCGGTCGAGGAAGGAGGTCACGGCTTTCGGCTCCTTCGCCATGCGGTTCTCGAGATGGTAGCCCGCGGGGTCGGAGTACCCGAGCAGGGCCGCACGCTCGTACCTCAACGAAACGAGCTTCTGCAGTACCTGCTTGTTGTCTCTTTCGTTGTCCCTGTCGCACCTCATGACGTAAGCCTTGTAAAGCTCTTCTCTCAGCTTCCTGTCCGAGGCGTACTGCAGGACCGGCGTCCAGCTCGGCCTCTGCGCGGTGAAGACCCACTTGCCTTCCATCTTCATTTCCCTGGCCGTTTCGGCTCCCATGGCGACTACGCTCTCCGGAAGGCCTGCAAGGCTGGAGGCGTCATCCACCACAACGAAAGAACCGTTCGTCTCCGAGAGGACGTTCTCGGCGAACTTCAGGGAAAGGAGCGACAGTTCTCTGTTTATCTCCCTGAGCCTGGCGCGCTTTTCGGGGCCGAGAAGGGAGCCTCCCCGGACGAACTCCCCGTAGATGTTCTCCAGGAGGTAAAGGCTGTCGGGAGCGAGCTTCGCCTTCTCCCTGGAATCGTATACCGCTTTGACCCTGGCGAAGAGCCTGTCGTTCAGCATGACGTCGTCGTTGTGAGAGGAGAGCAGAGGCGAGATCTCCCTCGCGGCGGCCATCAGCTCGTCGCTGCTGCAAGCTCCCGTCTGGCTGTAAAAGACAGCTCTCACCGTTTCCAGTAGCTTTCCCGAAGTGTCGAGCGCTTCGACGGTGTTTCCGAAATCTGCGGGCGCGGGGTTCGCGGTTATCGCTTCTATCTCGGAGTTGTGGATCCTGATCCCCTCCCTTACCGCGGGAAGGTAGTGGCCGGTCTCGATCCTGTCGAACGGCGGCACCTCGAAGGGCGTTCCGAAAGGCTTCAACAATGGGTTCTCTCCCGCCGCGCCCCCCAGGCACGGAAGAACTAAAAACGCTAAAACCAAGGCGACAGATCCGAGTTTCATTTTTCCTCCACGAGAATGTTCAACATCGAAAAAAGAGCGGTTATTCTTCCCCCCGCTCAGAAGACAAGGATAACACACGGCGCGGGAGCTTGATTTGACGGGCCTGCCGGCTGGACCTAGCCCAGGGTGTGCTGGACGAGGATCTTCACTCCGATGCCTATGAGAAGTATCCCCGCGGCCATTTCGACCTTCGATTCCAGCATGTGGCCGAATATAGACCCGACATAGGTTCCCGCGAAAGACATCGCGAAGGTCACGCAGCCTATTATGATCACCGGCAGAACTATGTTGACTCCCGCGAAGGAAAGGGCTATCCCCACCGCGAGCGCATCTATGCTTGTCGCGATGGCGAGGATGAACAGGACATAGATGTTCAGCGGGTCGAACGGCTTCTCGTCCGCGTCCTTCTTCAACGAATCCCAGATCATCTTCACGCCCACTGCCAGAAGCAGGATGAAAGCCGCCCAGTGGTCGTAATTCATCAGGATCCGCCTGAGGCCGCGCCCGGCCTCCCAACCAAGAAAAGGCATGACCGCCTGGAACACCCCGAAGAACGAGGCGATGAGCAGGGCGTGACGGACACGCATCTTCCCGATGACGATCCCGCTGGAGATAGACACCGCGAACGCGTCCATCGAGAGGGCCACCGCTATTAAAACAACCTGTAATACGGGCATGTCCATCAAAAACTCCGAGGAGAGATTATATCACCCGCGCGGAAAGCCGGCCCTGAATCAGTTTATTGCCGCAATTCCCCGTTTTTTTGGTACAATACCCCTTTGTTCCGCCTCCGAAAGGCGGATCCGGGGAGTTAAATGGGAAAGTTCTATATCACGACGCCTATCTATTACGTTAACGACAACCCTCACCTGGGCCACGCCTACTGCACGATCCTCGCGGACTTTTTCGCCAGGTACCACCGGCTGATGGGCGACGACACGCGCTTCCTTACGGGAACGGACGAGCACGGACAGAAGGTGCAGAAAACGGCCGAGAAGGAGGGGATCACTCCCCGGCAGCTGGCGGATCGCGTCGTGAGCCGCTACCAGAACCTATGGAAGAAACTCGATATAAGTCATGACGATTTCATCAGGACGACGGAGGAGCGCCACTCTAAGGGAGTTCTCGCGATACTGAAGCTGATGGAGGAGAAGGGCGACGTCTACAAGGCCAGCTACGAGGGTCCATACTGCGTGAACTGCGAATCTTTCTTCCCCGAAAAGGACATAGTCGACGGCAAATGCCCCGATTTCGGCCACCCGGTGACGGTCCTGAAGGAGGAGTCATATTTCTTCAAGCTCTCGAAGTACCAGGAACCGCTGCTGAAGCTTTACTCCGAGCAGAAAAATTTCGTCATGCCCGAGAGCAGGATGAACGAGGTGAGGAGCTTTGTCGAGAAGGGGCTCAAAGACCTTTCCATCTCGAGGACCTCCATACATTGGGGCATACCAATGCCGGGCGACGAAAAGCACGTGCTCTACGTCTGGCTCGACGCCCTTTCCAATTACGTGAGCGCGCTGGGATACGGCTCGGGGGACGACAAGCTTTACAACGAGTTCTGGCCCGCCGACCTGCACCTCATAGGCAAGGACATCCTCAGGTTCCACGCCGTCTATTGGCCGGCGTTCCTCATGAGCGCGGGGCTTCCGCTGCCGAAGCACGTTTTCGGCCACGGCTGGTGGATGAAGGACCAGAACAAGATGAGCAAGTCGCTCGGCAACATAGTGGACCCGGTACCATACGTGGACCAGTTCGGGAGCGACGTGATGAGGTATTTCCTCCTGAGGGAGAAGCCTATAGGGACGGACGGCTCGTTCTCGGACGAGGCCTTCATCGACAGGCTGAACGCCGACCTTGCGAACGATATCGGCAATTTCGCCTCACGGCTCACCGCGCTTCTCGATATGCAGTTCGAAGGAAAGATCACCGCCGGCGACGGAAGCCTGAAGGAGGCCGCACTAAAACAACTTTCCGACTACCACGACGCAATGGGGAAGTTCCAGCCGAAGGAAGCGCTCGAATTCGTCTGGACCTTCATCTCCCAGCTCAACAAGTACCTCGTCGAAAGGGAGCCCTGGGCCAAGCCGAAGACGAAGGAGTCGGAGGATACGCTCTCCGAGGCCGCGAGGGCGCTGAGGCTGATAGCGCTACAGATCGCGCCGGTGATGCCCCACGCAGCGGGAACGATAATGAAGTCGCTCGGGTTCAGGCCGGCACTGTTCCCGCAGTTCAACTGGGACGATCCTCAGGAGACGCGCAGCTACAGGATCTCGAACCTTTTCCCGAGGGTGGACAAGAAGGAATATTTCGCGGACGTGAAAAAGCCGGAAGAACAGAAGACGGAGAAGAAAGTGGATACGGAAGAGAAAGTAGAACAACCGCTGGTCACGATCGACGAGTTCAGGAAGATCGTCCTCAGGGCGGGAAAGATAATACAGGCCGAGCGCGTGCCGAAGAGCAGCAAGCTGATCAGGATGATCGTCGATTTCGGCGACGAGAACCGCCAGATAGTCGGCGGTATCGGCAAGAAGTACCAGCCGGAGGAGCTCGTGGGAAAGACCTGCCCCTTCGTCTTCAACCTCGAACCCGCCAAGCTGATGGGCGTGGAGAGCAACGGCATGATCATGGCCGGGAACCTTGACGGCGAACCGATCCTCCTGCAGTTCCTCGAGGATGTCCCGCCCGGATCGAAGATCAGCTAGACAAGGCGGCTCATGGGCCGCCTTTCATTCTAAATTTTAAATTTGAAATTTCTAATTTGAAATTATAGTTGCAGGCCCTGCCTGTGGCATGCCGGATTGAAAAATGGTATGATTTCAAACGGAGATAAGAAAAAGCGATGGTTGACGGACAGGGTCACGAGGACGCGGAATTCAAAAGAAAGCAGATGCGCCAGGAGCAGGAGCTTGGAAGGCTCGACCAGCTAATGGCGGAGCTTCCGGGGCACGTGAAGAACGCCGAAACCCTGAAGATGACCGATGTCCAGATAAGAAGGATCTTCGCCGCCTACGCCGCTGACGACACTCAGATAATAAACACCCGCCTGAGGTATCACTTCAAGGACCAGCTCGACAAATACCTCGCGATGAAGAACGACCTTGCCGAGGTGAACAGGTCCTACGGGGGAAGCTGGGGGATCGAGATACCGCAGCTCAACAGCGGGAAGCAGGAGAACGTGATAGACCTGTCGGGAGAATCCGATTCGCCGAGCCTCGAGGATGTGCTGAAAGACCTGGACAAGAAATAATTTTTAAAAGGGCCGCGGATCGCCCTATTCGAGCGTATCCCCGTTGGGAAGCAGTTTCTCGGGGACTTCCTTTCCCGCCATTTTCAGTATGAACCTTTCGCATCTGACGAAATCCGACTCGCAGTACTGCAGGATGAACAGCCTCTTGATGCCTTCTGAGGAAAAATGTTTGTAAACCGGGCATCCGAGCGTGAACATGCATTGGTTCTTATTTTCGTTCATTTTACCGCTCCCCGAAAAACATCGCGTAGACCGCGCGAGCCTTGAATTTTAATATCTTGATGGGACAAAATCAACAAGCAGTCTCTACCCCGCGAACCTCGAATAGCGCCAGTCGTGGATCGATCCGAGGCTCAGGAATCCCCCCGCGCCTCCCATCACCGTTCCAACCGCCACGAGGGCGGCCTGGTCAGAGAAGGTGAGGAACTCCTTCGACAGCAGGAGCAGGATGAAGCTGTCTCCGCCCATCGTCCTCCTGATGACAAGGTGCGTCACAAGGATGAAGATCAGGGCGAGGATGCTCGACAGAAGGCCGATGAGGATGCCGTTCATGACGAAAGGCCCTCTGATCGAGGCCGGAGTGGCGCCCAGAGAATAGAGGACGGCGATCTCCTCCTTCCTCGAAAGGGCGAGTATCCTCGTTATCGCGGTGACAGTGAAAAGCGATGCAACGCCGAGTGCCGCGAAGAGAAGCCATCCGAGGAACGCCAGGAACCTCGAATAGGTCTTCAGCTTGTCCATCCACTCCCAGTCGAAGATAGCCTCCTCTACGCCGGGGATCTTCCTCGCGCTTTCGATAAGGACGCGCACTTTGTTCACATCCACCGGTTTCCTGAGGGTAAGGCTCAGCGAGTAGGGAAGAGGGTTGTCGCTTTCTTTGAAGGACAGCGCCCGCAGCGAGGGGGACAGCCTTTCGAGGAACTCCATCGCTTCTTTGGGGCTGATGATCTTGGTGCTTTCGACCTGCGGGTCTTTCTCGAGGATCGATATGGCTTTTCTGATTCCCTCCTCGTCGATACCGTCCTTCATCACCAGCCTTACCTCGAGCTGCCCCTCCCAGCTTGTAAGGAGATTGTTGATGTTGGACGTCAGGTACCTCGAGAAGCCGAGAACGTAAAGCGAAAGGGAGACGATGAAGATGGCGAACACGCTCAGCGTCTTGTGCCTCGCGATACCGAGGAAGCCTTCCTGAACGAAAAAGAGGATCAGCCTGAAAAGTCCCATCATTCTCCCGGATCTATCAGCTTGCCCTTGCCGAGCACTATCACCCTTCCGCTGAAGGTAGTGATCAGGGTCTTGTCGTGCGTGGCGACAACGACGGTCGTGCCGGAGGCGTTGATCTCCTGGAATATCCTCATTATCTCGTGCGCGAGCTCGGGGTCAAGGTTCCCGGTCGGCTCGTCCGCGAGAAGCAGGACCGGCTTGTTGATAAGCGCCCTCGAGATCGCCACTCTCTGCTGCTCTCCGCCGGAAAGTTCCTCGGGGAAGGATTCCATCTTGTTCTGAAGGCCGACGAGTCGGAGCGTGTCGAAGGCCAGTTTGCGCCTGTCCCTGAGCGCGACCCCCTGAAGGGTCTGGAGCATCGTTACGTTCTCGAAGACGGTCCTTGACGGTATCAGCCTGAAATCCTGGAAAACCGTCCCGATCCTTCTCTTGAAATAGGGAAGTTCCCTGTGGGAGATGGTCTGGAGGTTCCTTCCCGTCACTAGGATCTGGCCCGATGTGGGATGCTCCTCGCCCAGCGCCAGCTTGAGGAAGGTGCTCTTCCCCGCGCCCGAGGGGCCCGTCAGGAAACAGAACTCCCTCGGATGGATCGTGACCGTTATGTCCTGGAGGGCGTGGCTTTTCGACCGGTAAACCTTAGTGACGTGATAAAAGCGGATCACAATATCCCCTTGTAAGGGGTTATTGAAAAATGAAAATTGAAAAATGAAAATTGAAAAATCTTCAATTCGCAACCATTTTCTTAATAAATCCGCCTTTCGGAGTTCATGCACCTATTAAAAAAGACAACTATTTTCTCTTCTTTGCCGTGATGATCGATTTTGCCACAATATTGCTCAATTGCCTGGTTTCGTCAATAATTTCGTCCAGCCTTGATGTTTTTAATATTTCGGCCTTTTTAACGATTCTCAACCAATAAAGCGATTCTTTGATCTCTTTGAAAACAATATGAAGCTTATGTGTAAAATCGGCCCTGCTTTCTGCTCCGCACGCCTCCTCGTAATTGGCACCGGCTGAAGTGCCGCTTCGAAGCAGTTGGGCGGCTAACTGCCTTCCAGCGAATGTTTTTGACAACATCGCGGTCAGCTTCACGATTTCGGCGCCATAATCGACCAGCCGCTCAGAAAGATCTTCAGCCTTCTTTTCCATTTTGACCTGGATCATCCTTGATCACATCTTTTAAGAGAAATTCCATACCTCCATTTTTCACTTTTCAATCTTCACTTTTCAATTTTCAATGCGGCAGCCAACAGAAAGACCCTCTGCTTTCTTTCCCATTTTGACTTAAATCATCCTCATTCAAATCTCTTAAGAGAATTACCATACCTCCATTTTTCACTTTTCAATCTTCACTTTTCAATTTTCAATGCGGCAGCCAACAGATGCCGCTATCTCTTTTTCCCGCCGAGAAATTCTTTTGCTTTCCGCGCGATGGATTCAGGGTCCAGCTCGAAGTATTTAACAAGCTCGCCCGGCTTTCCCGAGAGCCCGAACCTATCCTCGATCCCCAGCGTCTTGAGAGGCACGGGGCACTCCTCAGAGATGGCGGAGAGCACCTGCGACCCGAGGCCGCCGATGACCGAATGCTCTTCGGCAGTAACGATGATCCCCGTCTTCTTAGCCGAGGCGACGAGCGTCTGTTTATCTATCGGCTTCACGGAGGCGCAGTTGATCACCTCAGCTTCGATCCCTTCCTTCGAAAGGATTTCCGAGGCTTCGAGGCAGTTGCTGACCATCAACCCCATGGCGACAAAGGTTAGGTCTTTCCCCTCCCTGAGGATATCGGCTTTCCCCAGCTCGAACTTCGGGTTCTCTTCATAGATGACGGGAAACTTTTCGCGGCTTAGCCTTATGAAGAAAGGCCCATCCGTTCTCGCCGCAAGCCTCACCGCCGCTTCCGCCTGGTGGGCGTCCGCGGGGACTATCACCCTCATGTTCGGAAGGCCGGACATCAGCGAGACATCTTCTATCATCTGGTGCGTCGCTCCGTCCTCGCCGACCGTGATGCCGCCGTGGGTGACGACGATCTTCACGTTGCTCTGCGAGATGCACACCGCCTGCCTTATCTGGTCGTAGCACCTTCCCGTGCCGAAGACGGCGAAGGTGGAGGCGAACGGGATGAGGCCGACAGAGGCCAGCCCTGCCGCCGTTCCTATCATGTCCGCTTCGGCTACCCCGGCGTTGAAGAACCTCTCGGGGAATGCCTTCGCGAAAAGGACCGTCCTCGTCGATGAAGAAAGGTCGGCATCGAGCGCGACTATCCTTTTATCATCCCTGCCCAGTTCGAGAAGGGTCTTTCCGTAAGCGTCCCTTGTCCCTTTGGATGCCATATCAGTTCCCCTTCTCGATCATTTCAAGGCGGCCGTCCAGCTCTTCCAGGGCTTTCCGGCATTCCTCGTCGGTGGCGGCTTTTCCGTGGAAATCCACGTTGTTCTCCATGAACGACACGCCCTTGCCCTTCACAGTGTCGGCCACAATGAAGGTCGGTTTCCCCTTCGTCTCACGCGCCGCTTTTAGAGCCTCGAGTATCGCCCTGTAGTCGTGCCCGTCTATCCTTATCGCGTTCCAGCCGAAGGCGGCGAGCTTCTCGACGATCGGCTCTTCTTTCTTGATGTCCTCGACCTTGCCGTCAATCTGGAGCCTGTTCCTGTCAAGGATCGCGCAGAGGTTGTCGGTGCCGCGGTGTCCCGCCGACTGAATCGCCTCCCACACCTGGCCTTCCTGCATCTCGCCATCGCCGATGAGGCAGTAGACCCTGCCGCCGAGCCCGCGAAGTTTGAGGCCGAGCGCCATCCCGTTCGCGACGGAAAGCCCCTGCCCCAGGGAGCCGGTCGTTATCTCCACCCCGGGCAGCATCAGCTTTTCCGGATGGCCCTGCAGGCGAGAGCCAAGCTGCCTGAAGGTCATCAGCTCTTCCTTAGGAAAATAGCCTTCAAAAGCGAGGATGCCATATAGCGCGGGGCTGGCGTGCCCCTTCGAAAGGACGAAACGGTCGCGCTCCTCCCAGCCGGGGTTCTTCGGGTCATGCTTCATCTCGGCCATGAACAGGCACGCGACGATGTCAATCGCCGAGAGCGACCCGCCGGGGTGGCCCGACTGAGCCTTGTTGGTCATCTTTACGATCTCTTTCCTTATCTGGCAGGCGGTCTTTTCGATCTCTTTTATTGAAGGGGGCATCGCAACTCCTTGAAATGGAATTCTAGCCAAAATAAGACAAAGAGGCAAGCCGACATCATTAAGATTTGATGGTTAAATTTTGCCCGGAAACCTCTTCCTTATCGTCTCAACGAAAACTGTGTCCGCCTTTTCGGAGAAAAGGCCGACGGGCGAATAGCCCCTGAGCCACGCCAGCCTGAATGCGATCGCAAGAAGGATCATGGTTATGGCGATGTTGGGCCAGGCGTTCAGCTTCCACTGGCCTTCCCAGGTCAGCTGCCACGCCTCGGAGAAAGGCCTCAGGTATGGGATCGGCCACTGGTATCCGTCGGGGCCGCGCGCGCCGAGAATGTCCCCAAGTATGTGCAGATGAAAGGAGATTGCCGCAAGGCAAGCCGTCAGGAGTTTCCTCCTGCCGAAAAAGGATGCTGCCGCGCATACTACCGCGCAGAAAAGAAGAGTGTGAAGCCCGTGATGGTACTCGGTCCACCACAGAAGCGGGTTGGAAGAATCCCTCGTCAGAATCTCGACCGGCGCGCCCAGGCCGTCGATGTCCGGTATCACTCCCGCGCAGGTGATGATGAACATGTCCCGCTTTGAAAGCGTCTTTGAAAAATTGGCCGCCGTCCATCCGACAAGCGCGTGAGTGATGAGGTTCATTTTATTCAATCCACAAAGATCACAAAAAAATTCGCGCCCGTGCAGATATTCAAATAAAGCATTGGCAGTGTCCTTTTTAAATATGGGGTAAAACAGCTTTCCCTGTCCATTTTCAAAACATTCTTGTAGGCTTCTATAGCCTTACCCCTGCATTCCTCCGGGCAGGGCATAGGAACATCTCTGGGATCATGAACCAGAGGAACGAGTTGTGTTTTTGACGAGCACCACTGGGTTTCATAAGCCGCTCCGATAAAGAATGTCCCCATTATCAGAGCGTCGCGGTCCCGGCATTTGGAAAGGAATCCTGGGAACTCCGCGATAACTTTTTTATAATAGGCGCAGTCCCAGATGTCGCATTCCCCGAACCCGAACATTGCGTTGACGATGACTGCCCGCTCTCCCCATTTGGTGCCCCGATAATCCTTAATCAATTCTTTCAAGACAGAAAAGGATGAACAATATGTTTTCTCATCCCTGGAATCCTTGAAATAGCCTGCTCCAAGGACGTCGAACTCATAGCCCATATATTCTGTTTCGGTTATGGGGTCGATCATGAATGTTCCGGTCAAGAACAATAGAGGCTGAATGCGGGGGTCTCCAGTTTTTCTCCATTCGCGTATCTGCTGAAGGTGTTCTTTAATATTTCTCAAAGACACATCGGCTTGCGCAAGTCCGTACTCCGCCAAATACATATGCTCCGTTTCACAGTGAAATTTATAGCCGCCTTTCTCCAGTTCGTTTTTAGCCTCTATTACCCAGCGCACGATCGTGTGCTGCCTGCACTTGGCAACAGAATCCTCTGGATAATACTGCTTATCTATTTTCAGAAAATAATGGTCAGAATAGATCAACGCGGCGGTCGTGTTGTCGGAATGAAAAAGAAAGACAGACATCCCCGAGATTTTCAGTTCGCTATGGATGAAAATCCTTTGTCCGTTTCTGTTGACGACTTCCCAATCCTCCAGAACAGCCCCCCGTTTCACCACTTCGTCGGTAAGATCTTTAAGCGACGGATTTTCGTCCTTGTAGGCTATCACTGTCCGCTGTAGCCTCGGCTCTACTTTTTCAAACGAGAAGTCGGTGTAGAAGTATCTCAGGATCAAAGCACTCGTAGTTTTTTGAGTTGCCTTATAGCAATAATCTTCAAGGCCATTGTTCCAATTCAGCGATGACAGACTATTTCTGATATCCTTTGGTATCTCCGGATGACAATAGATGTCAGGACAAAAATTGCACATGCATTCTATAGGCGCCTCTTCCCATTTGAGATCATCAAGATTTTTTTTGTAACGGCTGTAAGTTCTAGCCTTGCCCGTCTCTTCGATTGTTTTCATTATCAAAGAGACGCCATTGCAGGATTTTGTAGTTGATGGCGTTTGAGCATGAAGAAGAAAGGAGGATATTCCGACGAAAAGCAAGAAAACCGCTGTTTTTTTCATTTCCCGTCCTTGAAATCCCACCACTTGAGGTTCTCGCGCTTTGGATCTTTCATTCCGGCGTAAGTGACCGCGCACCTGTAAACATAGAGGAGGCAGCGGTCGATCCCGGTCCCGGCGATGCGGCAGCTTTTCTCGTACATCTTTTCCGGATCGGCACCCTTGAGGTCGGCGACCGAGAAGTATCCGAGCTCCTGTAGGTCCTTTTCGATGCTTGGGCCGACTCCGGGAATGGTTCTGAGACCGCCTTCCCGTGGAGTTTTTTTCCCTCCTGCCATGCAGTCCTCCTTTTTCCATATCATCAGGATATCAGTTTATGACCGAAGAAGAAAAAACCAAAATGCCCGAACCTTGTCAATAATGTTAAAATCCTTTTTTCGGGAGGAACCTTGGCGGGAATTCAGGGAAAAGAGAACCTCACTCCGGCCATGAAACAGTGGCAGAGGTTCAAGAACGAACATCCGGACAAGATCATCCTTTTCAGGATGGGCGACTTCTTCGAGATCTTCGGAGAGGACGCGCTCGCCGCAGCTCCCGTCCTGGAGATCGTCCTCACGACCAGGGACAGGGACAAGGAAAACCCTCTCCCGATGTGCGGCGTCCCCTTCCACTCGGTGGACCTCTACCTGCAGAGATTGGTGAAGAACGGCCTCAAGGCCGTGATCGTCGACCAGATCGAAGACCCGAAAAAAGCCAAGGGCATCGTGAAAAGGGATATCACGAGGATCCTGACTCCCGGAACGCTCCTCGAAGAGAGCCTCGTTGAAAAAGAGGAGCGGGTGATCATCGCTTCGCTCCACGAGGACGCGAACGAGGCGGCCCTCGCCTACGCGGACATCTCTTCCGGCGAGGCGCGGGTCGGATCGGGGGACAAGAGCCTCGTCATCGAGATCCTCAAGACGCTTTGCCCGAAGGAGCTTCTCCTGAAGGAAGGCGCGCCCGCCGAACTGCCCGGCATCTTCGTGACGCGCCTGAACGACGGATTCTTCGAGCCGAACAGGGCTTGCGACAAGATATGCGCCTACTACCGCCTTCCATCGTCCCTTCCGGGAATTCCCGGCTCTGAGGCGGTCCAAAGGGCGCTGGGCGCGCTTCTTCGTTACCTCGAGGAACAGAAAAGCCCGCCGATCGACTTTCCCAAGCTGGAACAGTGGGACAGGAAATTGATCATAGACGAAGCGACCCGCAGGAACCTCGAACTTGTCGTCAACCTGGAGGACGGTTCGAAGGAAGGGACGCTTCTCAGGTCCGTCGATTCGGCGATGACGCCGATGGCGAAAAGGCTTCTCGAGGAAGTGCTCCTCTCTCCGCCCTCGGACAAGGAAGAGATCCTCGTCAGGCAGGAGGAAGTCTCCGCCTGGCTCGGGGAAACGCAGAAGCTGAGGGACCTTAGAAAACTGCTCGTCAACTTTCCCGACTGGGCCAGGATAAACGCCAGGTTCGGCGCTTCGATCGCCGGGCCTCGCGACGCCGGAGCTTTGAGGGAGATCCTCGGGAAACTCAAGGAGATCGCCTCGACGGCGGGAGCTGTTCCCGGCCCGCCCTCGCTGAAAGCCGGCAGGCTCCCTCTGTTCGAAGAACTGGGCGGGTACCTTCGCTCGGCCCTTGCCGAAGAGCCTCCTCCCCACGGGAGGGAGGGAGGCGTGTTCAGGAAGGGGTTCTCCGAAAAGCTGGACGAGCTCAGAGAACTCTCGGGCAACGCCCACGAAGCGATAATAAAACTGGAGAAGAAGGAAAGGGAGACTAGCGGCATTCCTTCCCTGAAGATAAAGTACAACAAGGTGTTCGGCTATTTCATAGAGATAACGAAGGTTCACATCGAAAAAGCCCCCGACCATTACGAAAGAAAACAGACGCTCGTCAACGCGGAGCGGTTTGTGACGAAGGAGATCAGGGAGCTTGAGGTGAAGATCATCTCGGCGAAGGAAGAGGCTCTCGCCCTCGAAGAAGCCTTCTGGGCGGAACTTTGCGCGAGGGTCTCGGCCGAGCTTCCCCTTCTGAGAGAGGCGGCGAGGATCCTTGCGGAGATCGACCTTTACGCATCATTCGCCTGGTCCGTCCTCGAAAGGGGATATATACTTCCCGAGATAACCGACGAACCTCTCCTTGATATAGAAGAAGGAAGGCACCCGGTGCTCGAGCGGGACCCGAGGCATCAGCCCTTCGTCCCCAATCCCACGCTGATAGACAGCGGAGAGAACCAGCTCATTATCCTCACCGGCCCCAACATGGGCGGAAAATCGACCTATCTCAGGCAGATAGCCCTGCTCACGATAATGGCGCACGCCGGAAGCGGCATCCCGGCAAAGCGCGCGAGGATAGGGACTGTCGACCGGGTCTTCTGCAGGGTGGGCGCGAGCGATAACCTGAGAAGAGGGCTTTCCACTTTCATGGTGGAGATGACCGAATCCTCAGCCATCCTGAGGAACGCGACTCCGAGGTCGCTGGTCCTGCTCGACGAGATCGGCAGGGGGACTTCCACCTTCGACGGCCTCGCCATCGCCTGGGCCATAGCGGAGGCTCTTCTCAAGAATATAGGGATCGGATGCCGGACGCTTTTCGCGACACATTACCATGAGCTCACCGACCTCGGAAGAAAAAGCGATGGTGCGCATAACCTGACGATGGGCGTGAGGGAACAGGGAGGGAAGGTCTATTTTCTGAGGACCGTCGAGGAGGGCGCCGCTGACAAATCCTACGGGATACACGTTTCAGAGCTGGCGGGGATACCCGCTAGAGTTGTCCAGAGGGCGCGGGAAGTCCTGAAAGACCTGGAGAAAAGGTCGCCGAGAGCGGCGGAGCTTAAAGAATCATTGAAACAGCCGACCCTTTTCGACAGGGACGAGAACCTCGAAATACTCAGGGACAAGCTCTCGGAGACGGACATCGAGAAACTGACCCCCCTTGAAGCGCTTAACTTACTGGCGGAATTGAAGAAAAACCTTTAATCAATAACAAATTATCCTCTTTATAATCTTGCTATAAGCTATAATATGAGCCTTTTTCACTAAAGATACTTGACAATTTGACGAACAGGTATTATATTATGGCTTACCCCCGTTGGTTCGGGGGCGGAAACAAGAAAGATAGGAGGTAGAAAATGTATATCAGGAGATGGAACCCGGTGAACGAGATGATGGCGATCCAGAACCAGATAGGAAGGATACTCAGGGAATCCATGGACAAGGGCGAAGGAGGCGAATTCGAGTACGGCGCCTGGCTTCCTCCCGTAGACATGAGGGAAGAGGCGGACAAGGTGGTCCTCGAGATGGAAGTCCCCGGCATCAGGAAGGAAGATGTCGAGATCCACATCGAGAACAACGTGCTTACCGTGCGCGGAGAAAAGAAGTTCGAAAGGGACGAGAAGAAGGAGAACTACCACAAGATAGAAAGGACATACGGCAAGTTCTCGCGCTCCTTCTCGCTTCCCTCTGCGATCAAGTCCGATTCGGTCGAGGCGACCATGAAGGACGGCATCCTGGTACTCACGCTTCCCTACGCGGAAGAAGCCAAGCCGAAGAAGATCGCCATAAAGTCATAACCCACCCTCCCTCATTAACCCTCATAAGCAAGCGGGGCGGCCTTCGCCGCCCCGCGCCTCTTTATTTAAGAGGCGTTTCAAGCCCCGAGTACTTGCAAAACATTGTTTTGAATGTGATTTTGTTAACTGTGGAATTCAATTCCTTGTCGAACTTCAGCAATCAGCCTTAAATCATCAGCCTGCGCCGAAGGCTTCGGGCTACGATCTTTTCAGGAAGCTGACGGCCTCGCCGACGACCGTTTCAATAGCTTTCTCGAGCGGGCCGTCGAGGACGAACCCCGCCGCGAGCGAATGGCCGCCGCCGCCGAATATCCGCGCAAGTTCGCAAACCTTGACGCGCCCCTTCGACCTTGCCGAGACCTTTATCTCGTTTCCGCCGTTCTCGATGAACAAAAGGGCTATCTCAACTTCACCGAGAGCGAGGGGGATGTGGACAAGTTCGGGCATTTCCATCGGGTCCACGGCGAGGGTCCTCGCCATCTCGCTTGTCACATGGCTATACGCGACCTCGCCTCTTACCTTCAACTTGGAGATGACATCTCCCTCGAGCTTCAGTTCGGGAAGAGTCTTCTTCCAGTGGAGCGCCAGGTGGACGTCGTATGGGCAGGCGCCCTTGTCCACTAATTCCGCGACCGTGAGGAAAGTCTTTGAGACGCACCTCTCGTAAGAAAGGCAGCCTGAATCGACGACGATCGAAGTGTAGAGCGCATTGGCGATCGCGGGCGTAAGTTCGCAATCGAGTTCTTTCAGCAGGTCGAAAATGAGTTCGCCGGTCGATGTCGCGTCGGGCTCGACCAGCTTCTTGTCGAATACGTCGTCGCCCTCGAGGTGATGGTCGACGCAGATCTTCTGCGCCCGGCTCGCTTCGAAGAAGCTCTGCATGCGGCCAAGCCTGTAGAGCAGGGCGACATCGACGACGACGATCAGGTCCGCGGAGAGGATGAAATCGCGGTCGCGTGCCGGTTCGAAAAAGATGATCTCGTCATCTTCATCGAGCATGAACTTGAGCGGCTGAGGCACGGGAGTGTCGTTGATGATCCTGGCGTCCTTGCCCATGCCGGCGAGAGCCCTCTTCAGAGCAAGCTCCGAGCCGATCCCGTCGCCGTCCGCCTTGATGTGCGTCGTGATGACGATCTGCTCCGACCGCTCCAGGACCTCCGCGAGTTGTCTTAGCGCGCTCTGTTTCGCCACTATCCCTCGTCTTTCACAAGCAGGATATTATACAGCACTCTTTTCGGTATTTTGCAACTTTTCGCGAGCGTTTTGACGGCATCCTTCGGAACGCTCCCCCGTTCGACAAGCTTCGCGAATTCCGCCTTTATCCCGTCGATGTCGAGTTCCTTCTTCTCTCTCCGCGGAGGCGACAGGATGACGACGAACTCCCCTTTTTCCGGAACATCATCCGCGACCGGGTTCATCAAATAGCTTTCGAACTTCTTCGTCATCTCCCTCGCCACGAAAATATCCCTTTCAGGCAAATTCCCGTAAAGTTCCGAGATGAATCTCCTTACCCTCAGGGGCGACTCGAAAAACGCGATCGTGCATGGAAGCTTATTTATCTCGTCGTAGCACTTCTTTCTCTCCGATTCCTTCCTTCCCGCGAACCCCATGAAAAGGAGCGGGTGATCGGGGAATCCGCTGACCGAAACTGCCGCGGAGAGAGAAGACGCCCCCGGCACGGGGATCACGTCGATGCCGTTCTCCCTGCACGCTTTCACCAGAAGATATCCGGGGTCTGATATCGAAGGGGTCCCTGCGTCGCTTATCAGGGCCACGTCTTTTCCGGAGAGCAGTTCAGAAACGGCTTCGGTCGTACGCCTGGCCTCGTTGCCCGCGAAATTGGACCTGAGCGGCGTTGAAATGGAGTACGCGTTGAGCAGCTTGCTGGAAACCCTGGTGTCCTCCGCCAGGATGACGGCGACCGATCCCAGGACCTCTACGGCCCTGTGGGTGATGTCCTTCAGGTTGCCGATCGGCGTCGCGACGACGTAGAGTTTCCCGTTCATCCGCCCCTCCAAAATAGGAAGGATTGTAGCATACTCTCGAAAAATAAAAAGGGCCGGCAGCGCCGGCCCGTCAACGGTTGTTTTTCAGCGCGTTCTCATTTCATCCAGTCGATCCTGAAGGCGACCGCCACCTTGTCCCCGGTTTCCCTGTCCTCGTAGGTCAGGATGTAAGTCCCGTCTGACTTTCCCGCCTTGCTGGGAAAATAGAGCAGGGTCCTCATGTAGCTTCTGTTCGGAAGTTCGGCGTTGTCGTACATTATCCTGCTGGACGAGGGGTCCGGAAAGAACGCGATCTTCCTCATGAACTTGCAGGATAGGAAATCCATCGCGCCGTAATCGTCACTTTTTCTCGCGAGCTCGTAGTCGAAGCTCATGATGTGAGCCCCGTAGCCCTCGACCACCTCCGAGTGCGCCGGCATGGAGAAGGAATTGCCCTGCGGATCAGTAAGCGTGAAACTTCCTCGGTTAACGCGAATCGTCTTCTTTTCGCTGTGGCCGAGCCATACCAGAAGAGGTATGAACTTCTCTTCCCCCCTGAGCCTCGCCACCCCGCCATCCACAATCAGCTTAATCCCGGCGGCCTCCGATTTGTACCCGAAAAGCGATATTTTTTTCGATAACTGGGGCGCGGTTGCCATTATTGCGAGAACAAGCCCCCCCATAAGCATCGCGACAAGAGTTTTTTTTGTGTTCATTTCTTGCTCCTTTCCACTAGGCAATATAATTCCTTCCTTCCCGATCGTCCACCCATCAGAAAGATGAAAAACTCTTGCGCTTTTTCGGTATAAATGGCATAGACGCCATTTTCTGGTGCCCGGGCTTCCGCCTCTTCAGAAAATCTACCAGAGCTTTATTTTGAGTGATGTCAGAAGCAAGCCGTCCGGCTGACGACTGCTTCGACAACAGAGCCAGGCCGGGAGCGCCCGGGCAGTAAACCGAGGACAGATCGGTTTTCGACAGTTGTAGTTTTACTTTCCTTTTTGGAATTTGAAGTATGAAAGTAATTTGTTCTATAATGTGGTTTCTGAAAATTCTTCAGTAAGAAAGAAGGTTCGGATGGCCAACGAAATAGATCTCAGTTATTCAATAGGACAAGTGAGCGAAATGCTTAATCTGCCTGTCAGCACCATAAGGTTCTACGAGAACGAGTTCGCTAGCTACCTCAACATAACGAAAACCCAGGGAGGGCATCGGCGGTTCCGTCCGGACGACCTTGAAAAGCTGAAGTATATCCATGACATGGTCCACAATCAGAAAAAAACGCTCAAGGATGTCAAAGCCACTCTAATTTCAGATAAGGATCCGATGCTCCTGAGGAAGGACATCGACCTTCTTCTGGAGGTTTTTGAGAATTTGGTAGAGAACAATGTGAAGATCAAGAAGAGTATCGAAGAGCTTTATAAAAGGGTGGCGGTCCTGGAGGAAGAAAAAAGCAAAAAAAAGTTCAAGCTTTTCTAGGACGAAGCTTGATATCCAGCTCGATTGTGTCGTTCTCTTTCCCGATCGAGTTCTCGTGCACCCTGATCTTCTCCTTGAAGGTCCTTTTCCCGGTCTGTATCTCGATGGTCACGTAAACCGACTCGATCTTGTAAAGGGCTTCCTGCGAAAAATCAATGTTGATGGGCTCTACGATCCTGCGGGGCGGCTGAGGGGTAGTCGGCGCCTGGACGGAAAACTTTTTCAGGTCCTCGAGCGCCGGCGAAACGAGGTCCTTCACTTTGGGCTTCTGCGACGGCACGACGAGGGGCCCGAGCAGCCTTTCCCTTATGTGGTCGAGCTCGCTGGAAACTTTCGAGGCGGATGAAGTGATCGTCTTGATCTTGGGCGCTGTCTGGGCGAGAAGTTCTTCCGAAAGCCTGGTCTGTTCTGTTGCGAACTCCACCACGGGGGAAGGCGCTGCCGGCTGAGGCTGGGAGGGTTTCTGGGGGGCCGCGGATCTCACCGGTTCGGCGACCGACACCGTAGTCTTTTCGTTCGGCTTGATGAGCTTTTCGGTCAGCGCCTGCAGCGTGATCCTGCTTATTCCCTTGAGCGTGTCGAAAACGCCGGTCCCCTTGATCGCGATGCCCTCGTAGTAAGGGTATCCGAAAGGATTGAGCTGTTTCTGGAGCTCTTCCACGGAGAGGATGTTCTGAAGGTCCCTCTTGTTGTACTGGAACACCATCGGTACCGACCTGATGTCGAGCCCGAGCCCCTTGAGGTTGTTGTGAAGGTCTTTCAGGCTTTCCAGGTTCGATTCCTGGAGCGCCCTCTGGCTGTCGGCGACGAAGACGACGCCGTCCACGCCCCTCAGGACCATTTTCCTTGTCTCACCGTAGAACACCTGGCCGGGAACGGTATAGAGCTGGAATCTGGTCTTGAATCCCGCGATCACGCCGACTTCAAGAGGAAGAAGGTCGAAGAAGAGCGTCCTGTCCGTTTCGGTCTCGAGAGAGACCATCTCGCCTCTAGACTGGTTGGAGGTCTTGTTGTAGATGTATTGGAGGTTGGTCGTCTTGCCGCAGAGGCCGGGACCGTAATAAACGATCTTGGCAGCCATCTGCATCGTCGCGTAATTGAAGAAAGCCATCCCTCGGACCTCCGAAAATATACTATACTGCCACTATTCCAGAACCTTTTCAAGTTCGTCGTATATCTCCGCCCTCTCCGGGTGCTTTTTCCTCGCCAGGACGAGCGTTTTGCGGGCCACCGCCTTGTAAAGGTCCCGCGACGCGGGAGTCTTAGCGAGAGCGTGCAGATGAGAGCCTATCATCTGGACCTCTCCTCTTTCTATGGGGCCCGTCAGCGCCTGCACCGGCCCTTCCGAAAAGAAGTTCTTCACTGTGGCCTCGACCAGGGACTGGAACGCTTTAAGGCTCTCCTCTTCGGGAACGCCCGTTCTCATGAGAAGATTCTCGCTCTCCGCCAGGAGGCTTATCAGGTGGTTAGACGCGGTCACCGCCGCGATGTGGTAGAGGGTCTTTCCCCTCACCGACAAGATGAACATCTTCCCCGAAACCGCCGCGGCCATCTTTTTTAGAAGAGAGACCGCTTCTTCCCTCCCCTCTATCGCGAAGGTGGCGGTTTTCAGGTTCCTCGCCCCGGTAAGAGGGTCCGGAAGGATCATGAGGGGATGAAGAGAGCCCACCTTCGCTCCACTCAGCCTGCAAAGGTTAAGCGTCCTTGACGGAAGGGCGCCGCTCAGGTGAAAAACGATCCTGCCGGCTATGTGCCTGTCGTTATCGGCGATCCTGTAATCGGCTTCCGCGAGGGCTCCCTCCGGAACCCCGACCATTATGGGAATGCCGGGCGGAAGGTCCGCGGGGATGTTGATGGCCGGACAGGCGAGCCACTGCGACCCGAGCTCCCTGCTCTTCTCCGTCCTGGAATCGCAGCCGAACACCTTCCAGCCGGCCGCCTTAAGCGCCAGCGCGACCGAAAGGCCCGCCTTCCCGCATCCGTAAAGGGCGAATTGTCTACTCATTTTCCCTGAAAACCTCCATGAGGTCCGTGAAATCCCGCGGGATCTCCGAAACGACCTCGATCCTCTCCCCTCCCACGGTAGTGAACAGAAGCCTGCTGGCATGGAGGAAGAACCTCCCGGCGTTCTTTACCGCGTCCCTAAGGCGCGCTTCGGGAACACCCTTTTCCTGCCGCCCGCCGTACAGCTTGTCCCCCACTATCGGATGATGGATGTGGGCGAGGTGGACTCTTATCTGGTGAGTCCTGCCCGTCTTCGGGCGCGCAAGGACCAGGCTGATATGCTTCATCCTTTCCAGCTCCGTGAAGACCGTCTCCGCGGTCTTCCCGTCGGTTCTGACGGCGAACTTCTGCCTGTTCTTCGGATCCCTGCCGATGCTGCCGGCCACCGTCACCTCGTCCCTGGGCAGGGTTCCCCAGACAAGCGCGCGGTATTCCTTCGACACCTTCCTGTCGGCGAACTGCCCCGACAGGTAGGAGTGGGCCTCTTCTGTCTTCGCGATGATCATCAGCCCGCTCGTCTCCTTGTCCAGGCGGTGGACGATGCCCGCCCTCTCCTTTCCCTGGAACTCCGAAAGGGGCTTCCCGAGCGAGAGGAGAACGTTCACGAGGGTGTCGTCGAAATGGCCGTGGGCGGGATGAGTGACCATGCCGGACGGCTTCTCGACGACGAAAAGTTGCTCGTCCTCGTAGGCGACCTTCAGGGGGAAATCGAGGGGCAGGGGCTCGGGATCCGGACGATTCGGCATCGAAATGACGACCTTGTCTCCCTTGCGGACCTCTTCCGAAGCCTTGGGCACCCTGCCTTCCAGGATAACTCTTCCCTCGGCTATCAGCTTCTGCACCCTGGACCTTGTAATTCCTTTTCCCGCGAGCTCTTTCGTCAGCGCGGCGTCGATCCTCTTGGCGGCCCCTTCGAACACTATCTCCAGGATCTCATCCATCTTCTTTCTTAGCCTGTTTCTTTCTCCAGAAATAACACGGAACCGCGGCCGCGATGATGGCGATGGCGACGATCTGGCTCAGCGAGACCGCCCCGCCGAAATAAAGCCCCCTCATCGCGTCCCCCCTCAGGAACTCCAGCGCGCCCCTCCCGAAGGCGTAGATGATGGCGTAAAGGATGAACGCCTGCCCCTTGAACCGCCTTCGGGGGAACAGATGATACAAGAACCCGAATATCGCGAAGTCCAGGATGGATTCATATATGGGCCACGGATGGATCTTCGTCCCGTCTGAACAGATGTCCACGTATGGGAAGTACATGCCCCACGGAAGCGATGTCGGCGAACCGTAACAGCAACCCGCGAGGAAGCACCCCCACCTTCCTATCCCCTGGCTGAGCGCCAGGCAGACAACGGTGATGTCTGTCAGCTCCCAGAAGGGCAGTTTCTTCTTCCTGATGTAAAAAATGCCGACCAGGAGCGCCGCCACGAACCCGCCGTAAAAGGCGCCGAAAGACCTGAGGTTCTCCATCAGGAAGTGAAGAGGCCTTTCCGAGAACTCACTGAAGTCGCCGATGACGAGCGCGATCTTCGCGCCGACGAACCCCGCGAGCACCGAATAGACGAAGAAGTCGGTCACCTCCTCGGGATCGAGCTTTTCCCTGCGGGCGAGGGCCCTGCCGAGCCAGATCGAGAAGAAGACTCCGATCGCGACGACGAGCCCGTATGTTCCGATGACGAAATCTCCGAATTTAAACAGGATCGGGTGCATCTTTCTTTTCTCCTGTGACGACGATCTTTATCAGAAGCACGGTCAGCGATGTGGAAATGAAGGCGTCCGCGGCGTTGAATGCCGGCCAGGCCGGCCCTCCCGGCATGAAGAAATAGAGGAAATCGGTGACCGCTCCGTGGACGATCCTGTCCAGTATGTTTCCCAGCGCGCCTCCTATTATCAGGGAAATGAGGATCATCTCCAGCTTCTCCCTCGTCGTGAAGAAGAGGTAAAAGAGAAACACGAGGCCGAGTATCGGCAGGATCAGGAAGATCCAGAAGGTCACGCTTTCCGAAGCCGATCCCAAAAACCCCCAAAGCCCTCCGCGGTTTTGCCAGTGCACGAGCGAGAAGAACGGAAGTATCTCCTTCTCATCGCCTGGGGTGAGCGAATTGATGACGGCGAGTTTTGTCCCCTGGTCCAGGATGAAGACCAGGAGAGCCAGGACCATATATTTCAAACGCTTCATGATAACTTGGAGATCACCTCTGCGCACCTCGGGCAGAGTTCGTCCTCGCCGGCCTTGACGAAACCGACCGGAACGTTCCAGCACCTGGGGCACTTCGCTCCCTCGAGCGGGACGACGACAACCGGATCTTCCCCTTCCAGCACTTCCACCTGGGAAACGATGAACACTTCGGGCAGGATCTTTTCATATTGCTTCAAGAGCGACAGGGCGCCTCCGTCCTTCACGCTGATGACCACCTTCGCTTCGAGGCTTTTCCCTATCTCCCCTTTTTGCCTGCTCGTTTCGAGCGCCTTGTTGACGGTCTCCCTGACCTCCCTCAGCTTGTCCCACCTCTCGATGACGGCGGGATCCTCCTCGACGAAAGCCTCCGGGAAGACCTCCGCGTGGATCGGAGCGGCGTTCTCGCCGTAGAGATAGCCCCACGCCTCTTCCGCCGTGAAGGGAAGTATCGGCGCCATAAGCTTCAGCATCTTGACGAGGACCAGGTAAAGGACGCTCTGCGCGCTGAGCCGTTCGACGCTTTTCTCGCCGGAGCAGTAGAGCCTGTCCTTTATTATGTCGAGATAGAAGGAGGAGAGCGTCACGGTGCAGAATTGCAGAAGCTCCCTGTTTATGATGTGGAAGGCGTAGTCGTCGTAGGCCTTTACCACCTTCGGGATCAGCCTGTTGAAAAGATAGAGGATGTACCTGTCCATCTCCAGCATCTTTTCGACGGGCACTTTGTCCTTTTCGGGATCGAAGCCGTTCAGGTTCCCGATCAGGTAGCGGATCGTGTTCCTTATTTTCATGTACGCTTCGGCGTTCTGGTTCAAGAGGTCCCACGAAAGCCTGACGTCGTCGCGGTAGTCCACCATCGACACCCAGAGGCGGAGCACTTCGGCGCCGTACTTCTTGGTCACCTCGGAGGGCGGTATGACGTTGCCCATCGACTTGGCCATCTTCCTTCCCTGTCCGTCGAGCGTGAAGCCGTGCGTTATCACGGACTTGTAGGGCGCCTTGTCGTCCAGGATCATGGAAGTCAGAAGCGACGTGTGGAACCAGCCCCTGTGCTGGTCCGATCCTTCGAGGTACAGCTCCGAGGGCCACGGCAGGTCGGGGTTCTTTCCGAGGACCGCCTTGTGGCTGACGCCCGAATCGAACCAGACGTCGAGGATGTCCTGTTCCGCGTTGAACTTCTTCCCGCCGCACTTGGGGCAGGCGAAGTTTTCCGGCAGGAAGCCGGAGGGATCGGCCTCGAACCAGACGCCCGCGCCGCGCTCTTCCATCGCCTTCACAACGTTGTCGAAGAACTTTCGGTCCTTGACCCACTCGCCGCACTTGTCGCAGGAGAGCAGCGTGATCGGGACTCCCCATTTCCTCTGGCGGGAGAGGCACCAGTCGGGCCTGTTCTCGATCATCCCGTAGATCCTGTTCCGCCCCCAGGCGGGTATCCACTGCACTTTTTCTATTGCCTCGAGCGACCTCCTCCTCAGGTTGTCGTGCTCGAGGGAAATGAACCACTGTTTGGTCGCTCTGAAGATCAGGGGGTTCTTGCATCTCCAGCAGTGCGGGTAGGAATGGTGCACCGTGGACGATTTGAGAAGGGCGTGCTTGTCCTTGAGAAGCTGGATAACCTTCTGGTTCGCTTCGAAGACGTTCTGCCCTCCGAATAACGGCAGGTCTTCGACGAAATTGCCCTTCCCGTCTACGGGGCAGAGGATCTCGAGGCCGTACTTGAGGCCGCTTATGAAGTCCTCCTGGCCGTGTCCGGGCGCGGTGTGCACGCAGCCCGTCCCCTGTTCCGAGGTGACATACTGAGCCAGAAGCCCTACCGACTTCCTGTCGTAGAAGGGATGACGGAAGTAGAGCCTGTCCAGCTCCTTCCCCTTGAATTTCCCCTCGACGGTCCCGGAGACGCCCGTTTCCCTGAGGAAAATCTCCATCAGCTCTTCGGCCACCACGTAGACCCTGTCCTTCGTCTTTATCGCGACATAGGTGAAATCGGGATGGAAAGCGATGGCGAGGTTGGCAGGAAGCGTCCAGGGGGTGGTGGTCCAGATCACCGCGGAGGCGTCGAAGCCTTTCAGCGCTTCTGGCCATTTCGCCCGTTCCTCCACCTCGAAGGGAAAAGCCACGTAAACGCTGGGCGAAGCGTGGTCCTCGTACTCGACCTCGGCCTCGGCCAGGGCTGTCTGGCAGCGGATGCACCACTGCACGGGCTTCAGCCCCTTGTAGACGTAACCCTTCAGGAAGCACTCGATGAACGACCTGGCGATCTCCGCCTCGTAATCGAACTCCATCGTGCGGTAGGGGTTCTCCCAGTCGCCGAGAAGGCCGAGCCTCTTGAACTCCTCGCGCTGGATGTCTATGTACTTTTCGGCGTAACCCTTGCAGAAATTCCGGAACTCGTGGATGTCGAGACCGTGCACCTTCTTGCCGTGCTCCTTCTCGACCGCCAGCTCGATGGGGAGGCCGTGGCAGTCCCAGCCGGGCCTGTAGTAGACCTTGTTCCCCATCAGTATCCTCGAGCGGACCACTATGTCCTTCAGGATCTTGTTCAGGGCGTGGCCGAGGTGGATGTGGCCGTTGGCGTAAGGAGGCCCGTCATGGAAGGCGAATACCGGCGCGTCCTTGCGCGCCTCCATGATCTTCCCGTAGAGCCCTTCCTTTTCCCACTTTTCGATGATCTGAGGCTCCCTCGTCGTGAGGTTCGCTTTCATTGGGAACTGGGTCTTCGGAAGGCACAGAGAATCTTTGTAATCCTTACTCACCTTTTCCTCCTAAACGCTGTATTTTACAATAAGATAGAAGAAGTTGCAAAGACGGGGCGGGCGGAAAACCGGTCACATTATTTCGAGCCTGGCTATCCTTGCGAGCAGGACCTTCTTGCCGAACCTGCTGAAAGAGACGATCACCTTGAGGCCGTCCCCGCTTCCCTCGGTCGAAAGGACCACGCCCACCCCGAAGGTCTTGTGGTGGACCCTGGCGCCCGGCCTGAACTCGCTGTCCGAAGAGCTTTGCTGAAGCCTGGCAGCGTCCGTCCATCCTCCGTACCCTGCCGGCCGTGAACCTTCCCGGAACAGATCGCCCCAGCCGGACTTCCTCGTCGGAGTTATCCCGGCGACCAGCTTCAGGTGCTCCGCGGGGATCTCTCCGAGGAACGGCGAAGGTCTTCGTTCCTTGAGAGAGCCGAAGATGTATCTGCTGGCCGAGTTCGTGACGACGAGCTTCTCCATAGCCCTCGTCATCCCGACGTAGAGAAGACGCCTTTCCTCCTCGACCTCCATCTCGTTTCCTTTCGACAGCTCGTGCGGAAAGTAGCCGTCCTCCAGCCCCACGATGAAGACCACCGGGAACTCAAGGCCTTTCGCGGAGTGGATCGTCATCAGCTTGACGCTGTCCGTCTCGACCGCCTTCCCGTTGAGCTCGTCCTGGTCGCTCTGGAGAGCCTGCCTCTCGAGGAAGGTCTGCATGTCGCCCCGCTCCCTCTCCTCGAACTCCTTCAGCGCCGAGACCAGTTCCTCCACGTTCTCGATCCTGTCGTCCTTCAGAAGGTCGGACGCCTCTTCAAGGTGCCTGATGAACGAGGTCACATCCAGAAGCCACCTGACCGCTTCCGACGGCTTCTGCTCTTTCACCTTCGCCGCGAGCGCCTCGACCAGCTTCACGAAATCCGAGAGCGCCGCCGAGGCCCGCGGACTGAAAAGATGTTCCGCGATTCCGGCTTTCGCGGCCTGGAAGAGCGCCAGGTTCCTCTCCTCTCCCAGCTTCTCTATCTCGGCGATCGTGGTCTTTCCGATGCCCCTGGGGGGCGTGTTGACTATCCTTAGCAGCGACACCCTGTCGAACGGGTTTAGCGCAAGCCTGATGTAGGCGAGGATGTCCTTGATCTCTTTCCTCTCGTAGAACCTGAGCCCGCCGATGATCTGGTAGGGGACCCGCCTGTTCAGGAACGCCTCTTCGAAGCTTCGCGACTGGGCGTTGGTCCTGACGAGGACGGCTATCTTTTTGTAATCGTAGGTCCCGCTCAGCTCCCTTATCTTGTCGCCGACGAAGGCGCTCTCCTCGCGGTCCGACGGAGCGGGAAAGAAAAGGATCTTGTCGCCGGCGCCCCTGTCCGTCCAGAGATTCTTTCCCAGCCTGTCCGTGTTGTGCGAGACGAGGGCCGACGAGGCTTTCAATATTGTCGAGATGGAGCGGTAGTTCTGTTCCAGCTTCACCGTTCTCGCCCCGTCGTACCTTTCGGGAAAATCCACGATGTGCCTTACTTCCGAGCCCCTGAAGCTGTAGATGGCCTGGTCCTCGTCGCCCACCACGAAAAGATTGTTCCATCTTCCCGAAAGGATCGAGAGCATCTCCTCCTGCACGTCGTTGGTGTCCTGGTACTCGTCCACCAGCACGTGCCTGAACCTCTCCTGGTATCGGATTCTTACTTCCTTGACCTCCTTCAGAAGCCTCAGCGTGTAAAGGAGAAGGTCGTCGAAATCGCAGCCGTTGGATTCCCTCAGCCTCTTCTGGTAAAGGTCGAACATCGCGAGGACGGGCCCCTTCGCTTTCGCCGTTTCAGCGCTCCTTTTGAGCCTGCTGAAGTATTCGACCACTTCCTGGGGCGTGAACTTCTCGTCGTCCACCCCCTCTTCCTTCATTATCTTCTTAACCAGGGCCTTCGAGTCGTCTCGGTCGAAAATGGTGAAGTTCCTGTCGATGCCGAGGCCGAGCTTCTCGATGTCCTCCCTCAGCATCCTGACCCCGATCGAGTGGAAGGTTCCGATCCAGAGGAAGGGAACGCTGTCCCTGCCGAGGAGCCTAAGGACCCTCTCTTTCATCTCGTTCGCGGCCTTGTTGGTGAATGTCACTGCAAGGATGTTGTAAGGAGGCTCGTGCTTCTCTTCGAGGAGGTACGCTATCCTGTGGGCGATGACGCGGGTCTTTCCCGAACCGGCTCCGGCGAGCACCAGCATCGGGCCGTCCCCGGCCAGCACCGCCTCCTTCTGCTTGTCGTTAAGTCCCGATAAGATCTCTTCCAGCATCCTGCCGCGCTCTCCAAAGCTGGAGATTATCGCACATGGGAGTGAGGCTGACCAGAGACCTCAGAAGCCGAGGCTTAAGTTCAGGCCGTAGTAGGTTACCCTGTTGACGAAGAACTGGCCGCGCGGGTCGTGCCCCCTGTACCACTCCGCGAGCAGGCGCAAGCGGCGGTGTCCCGAATCCGGGGAGCCGAAAAGGATGCCGAACTTGACGCTGGTATCGAGGTTCCAGGCCAGCTCGTCGTAGCTCTTGAAGTCCACTCCGCCGATGAACCTGCCCCTGTGGAAAAATTTTTTGCTCCCGATGTAATCGAACCCGAAGTGGGCGCTCGTCCGCTCCAGGTCCGAAGGGTCCCTGCGGATCATGTACTCTCCGCCGACATAGGCCCTGAAGCCCTCCCACTCGCGCGAGTATATGAATTCCAGGGCCTCGAAACTGAGGTTGATCCTTTCAGGATGGTCGGGGTTTAAGAGAAGGAACTCGTCCCCCAGGTGCGAGCTCTGGTGGTAGAGCCTCAGCCGGAAGGAGTTGTCGCCCCTGCGGTAGGTCAGGGGAAGCCCGACTGTATAATCGGCGTTGAGAAGGTTGTAGGAGTCGGTCTCCATGTTGAACCTCGCGATCAGCGACGCCCCGACGCTCAATTGAAGGCTCTCGCCTTTCCTTCCCGACCGGAACTTGTAAAGCCCGAAGGTCTCCCCGAAACCCGCCTCGCCCATCGTGTAGCTTTCGCGGGGAGTCTTTATGTGGTCGAGACTGACGAAGAATTGCGGCAGTTTCGGGTCGGCGACAAGCGGGCGGAAGACGTCCCCCGCGGGCAATTTTTCTCCCGCGGCGATCTTCTCGGCGATCTCCCGAAGTTTCCCCGTTTCCTGCCTTTCGGGAAGGGTGACCGTGACCGCCACTTCCTTCAGCTCCTCGATCGAGCGGAGTTTCTCCAGCGCAGCGTCCCTGGAAACGGGATCGTTCTCCAGCATCGTTATCTGCGCATGGCCGTCCGCGACCTCTATACGGTAATCGCTCCGGTTCCAGCCGAGGCCCTGCTCGAGAACCGAGGCGATATAGCCCCTGATGAAATCGTCCCCCGGGACGGTGGCGAATGCAGGCTGAGCAATCAGCCCCAGAATGACTGCCAACAAACCGAGAGTTGCCGTCATTAAGTGATGTCTTTTTATTCTCATCTTACCCTTCTTCCAAAATATAATTATACAGCAGGAGAGGGGATGGCAAGCTGCGCTTTCATTTTAAATATCAAATTTTAAATTGAAAATTTTAAAACGGTGGAATTATTTCCCCTATTGAACTTCAGCCATCAGCCTTCAGCGCTTCAGCCCTGGCGTCAGCCATAAGGCATCGCCTTAATTGAAAAGTGAAAAATGAAGATAATAGGTAGGTGGCTGTCCCTATTTACCAGATTTTCTGGCAAATCTTCTCCGACGAGATCAACTGCGGGTGGTACCAGTTCACGGGTCTTTCTGCGGGAACATACACGCTGACCGCCTCGAAACCCTGCCTCGGGCTTAATCCCTGGAGCATCGGCGTGACGATAACGAACGCGGACGCCACGGAGAAGAACTTCACGGCGAGGACCCAGACCTACTCGATCTACGGGACGGTGACGGAGCTGGGGGGATCGCCGGTGGCCGGCGCGGCGCTGAGCCTGTACAAGAACTCCCTTCATATTCAGAGCACCGTATCCAACTCGTCCGGGCAATACAGCTTCAACGGGCTGTCGAACGGCAGGTACACGATAACGATAGATTCGGGGTGCGTGCCCGTGTTCGGCAACATGAGCGCCTTCATATCGTGCGCCAGCGTGGAGAGGAACTTCGAGTGCCAGTCTGGCCTCTGCGAATCGAAGCGGCAGGAAGCCGCCTCCCGTTTGAACCGGTTGAAAACCTTTGACGGAATTGACAACAAGGGCAGACAAGCTGACAATAGTGACATGGACGCGACAGCGGATAAAGACAATCCTTCAGCCATCAGCCTTCAGCCTTCAGCCAGTAATCCCCGGGGTCAGGTCTTGAATTAAGAATTTCGGTAGCTCTTCGAGTTGTCCTGCATTCTCAAAATCTGAGATAATGGCTTCTTCTTCGGAGTTCACGGGCGGAGGATCAGGGATGCCTTATGTGCAGTACATCTGGGCTTTCGTGTTCGCGGTCTTCTTTTACAAGGTCGGCGACATGGAGTTCCGCCGGGGGTATCTCGCCTGCCTGGCTTCGATCGCGGTTTCGACTGTCGCGCTGATGTTCTTCAAATTCGGGTCAAGAGGACTGGTCCTGATGCAGGTCCTGCTCTTCTGCTTCATCTGGGCCGTTAACATATTCAGGGGAGAGAATGTCAGATCCTGGGACGATTTCAAGGCGATGTGGAGAAAAAATGAGAAGAATTAATCTTTCGATCGTTTTCTTGATGGTCTATCTGTTTTCGGTTGTCGGTTTCTGTTCCGACGGGGTTGACCGTCACAGGAAGTTCGGCCCGAACACGCTATATCTTTTCACCGAACCTTCTCCGGGGTGCGGCTACGCCGTCCTTCCGAAAGATTCCGAGGGCGGAGCCGACGGGACCATCGAGTTCCGCTGGGTGCAGGAGCACATGCAGGCGCTTGTCAGGGTCTGCGCCTACGAAACGGAAAAGGAGTTGGGCCCGGGCAAGTATCCCTTGACGATCTTCGACGGCTCTGCAGAAAACGGGGACACTCCCGTTGACTGGGAGCCTTCGCCAAGAGGCAGGCATCCCGGGAACAGCCACGACGGCGGGATAAACCTCGACCTCGGGTATTACCTGACCTCGCTTGAGGGGAAAGGGTTCACCCCTGATTACGCCGCGTGCACCGAACATTTTGAAAATGGCAAAGATGCCTGGATCTGCAAGGGCCCCGCGGACAGGCTCGATACGCCGAGGATGACCTATTTCTACATCCAGATGTTCTCGATCAACAGGGAGCTCTTCGGCGGCGCGCTCCTGGGCCAGATCGGCGCGGATTACTATGTCCGCGAGGCTGTTATCAATCAGCTCAAAAGTTGGGCAAAGGAGAAAAAACACGGCGCGACGCACGAGATCCTTGATGATTTCAAGAGAGTCGTCACCTGCGACGAATACGAAGGATGGGCGGGAAGCCACCATCACCATACCCACATCCGCCTCAACGATATCGACCTTTATGGCAACTTGAGGCCGGCAGTCGAAAAGTTGCTTCAGATGGAGAGGGATGTGGATCTTGCTCTCGCGGGCGGAAAACCTTTCCTGCGGGCGAGACTTCTTTCGTCTGGGCTCGAACGGGCGGTCGAGGCGGAATTGACAGGAAAAGTGGCCGTCGATTCTACTCTGCGATTTAATGCAGACGAGAAAACCTTCCTGTATGCTCAAAAAGGGGATCCAAGGAATAGAGCGGTGTTGACCATCGTGGAAGGTCCTGTTGCCAGGCAAAAACAGGTGACGATAACCGCAGAGATGCCTGACGGTAAGGGCGGACAAGAAAGATATTCAAAAGTAATCGCCCTCCCCGCCCAGGACCCTCGTCTCTATATCTCCATCGACCCGGCGCAGATTAAAGCGGAAGTTGCGAGGGTCAAGGGGGATTTCCTCTGCGAGATAACCTGGCCGGCGATATACGGGAAACTTGTAACGAAGGAGTTCTTTGAGGTCGTGGCGGAGGGAAAGACCCTTGAGTTCCTTGCGGAGCAGCCGGGAACTCAGGTCCGTTTTTCCGCCGGGTTCTTCAAGGCTCCCTTCATAATCAACGCCTGCGTGACCACCTGCGGGAGGAAGACATTCAGGATACCGGTGTATGTCGAGCCGGCTCCGGCGGCGAAGGCGGAGTAGGCCGTGCTGATCGAGCTGACGAAATGCTCTGTCCGCTCATACAGGCCCTCAGACGCTCAGTCCCTCGCGAAACACGCGAACAACAGGAAGGTGTGGCTCAATTTGAGGGACGGGTTCCCTCACCCTTATTCGCTCGAGAACGCCAACGATTTCATAAAGAGAGCTTTGACTATGGACCCCGAGACGATGTTCGCCATTTGTGTTGGCGACGAGGCTGTCGGAGGGATCGGCTTCATGCCGCGCAAGGACGTGGAGAGGATCTCGGCCGAGCTGGGTTACTGGCTGGGTGAGCCTTTCTGGGGAAGAGGGATAACCACCGAGGCGGTGAGGGCGGTGACTCTTCACGCGATCAGGGAACACGGACTCAAGAGGGTTTACGCAGTCCCCTACAGCTGGAACCCCGCCTCTGCAAAGGTCCTCGAAAAGGCCGGTTATGTTCTCGAAGGGGTGATGAGGAAGAGCGCGATCAAGGACGGAACGGTCCTCGATCAGCTTCTTTACGCGTATGTGGTGTGAAGGCTGGGGACACGATCCCGATTCAAAAAAAACGAATCGGGTCATGTCCCCAGCCAGGCATGTAAGCCTTTGTGGTTGGATGAACGGAAATGGAGGGTCAAGATGAAAAGATCGCCTGCTGCTGTGTTGTTCATTTGTTTTCTGCTCTGCGGCGCGGCCGCTTCCGCCCAGGAGGCTGTTTCAAGCTGCAAGGGGGACTTCGACGGCGACGGAAAGCAGGAGGAGGCCGTTCTCTCTCGGATCGCCGAGGATGGTTCTTTCACCCTTTCCGTCGGCAATGTCTCCGCGAAAGGGAAACTGGAGAACGGGGAAGCGGATCTGGTCAAGAAAGTGGACATCGACAGCTCGGATAAAACGAGGGAGATCGCCGTCCACACATCCGGGCCGAGCGACGACAACGAATGGCTTTTTTACCGCTTCGACGGGAAGTCCCTCGCCGAACTGGGCAGGATCTTCGGCTCGTGCGACATCTCCGGGAACGGGATAATAATCGCCGACCAGTGGATGGGTTTCTGGATAAAGAAGGAAAAATTCATCCTCGACGACACCGCGAAGAAGCTTAAAGCCGTCCCGCAGCAGTTCTATTTTGTGGGGGTGGAGGCGAAGGTGAAGAAGAGCTTCCCCATTTTCAGGACAAGGACATCGAAGGAGGTCGTGGCGAACCTGATGGAGGGGAGCACGGTGCTGTTCGTGGCATCCGACCTTTCGTCGGGGGATTACGGCGACGAATGGTACCTGATAAGATCCAAAACCGGCCTTCTCGGCTGGGCAAACATCGCCCGCATCCAGGAGAAGGTAGAAGGGCTGCCCTGGGCGGACTGACGGCCAGGATCAGTATCTATCCAGCGCCCTCCGCAATTTTTTCCTGACGCTTTTCCGAAGGCTTTCGGGCGAGACCACTTCGACGCCGTCTCCCCACTTCATTATGTCGAGAAGAAGCTCCCTCTCGTCGGAATAGGGGAATTTTAGGATGTAGGACCCGTCCTTGTCGAAGGACGCCTCCTGCTTCGGATGCCACATCTCGGAGGAGACCCACCTCGCCGCTTCGGGTGAGAACTTCAGAACGGCCCTCTCCTTTGACTTTCCGCCGAAGATGCCGTAGGACTCGGCGAAGTATTCCTCCGCCTCCTTCGCGGCTACTTTTTTCACGGCTTCTTCGAGGATGACGATCCCGTCTATCCTGTCCAGGCTGAATGTCCTCAGATCGCCCCGCTTGTGACAGTAGGCGTCCAGGTACCAGTTGTCGCGGTAGCGGACGAGCCGGATCGGCGAGATCACCCTGACCGAGAACTCCTCCTTCTGGCGGTCCTTGTAGCTTATCTCCGCCTTACGGTTGAGGGCCACCGCCTGGCAGATCAGCGTGAGGGTTTCCTTCGGGACGCTCCTGTAGCCGATCGGGATTATCTTGACCTTTTTCAGGAGCTCTCCCATCTCGCCCTTTTCGCTCCTGACGACATCCTCCAGCTTTTCCCTGAACGGCTCGATCCCGTCGTCGAGCATCCCGAAGGGGAATTCCCTGAAGGTCTCGAGCAGGGCGAGGAGAACGAGGACGTCGCGCGGGTTGAACCAGATGTAAGGGAACTTGACGCTCTTCTTGTTCTCTTCAACCCGCCACACCTTCTTTTCCTGGTCGAACGTGATGGGCATGTCGAAGTTGGCCCTGAGCATCGCCACGATCCGATAGAGCGTGTGCCTCCCGCATTCCATCTTTTCCATCAGGTATTCGGGCGTGCGTTCCCGGCATTCCAGGAAGCATTTCTGGAATTCTATGCTTTTTCTCAGCCTGTCCATCGCGTCCTCCCGGAATAATTATATCAGATGGACGGCTGACGCTTCGCTTTCGCTGCGCTTCCCAAAGAGAGGGGCGATCCTTGCTGCCTCGAATTCTACTATCTGCCTTAAAGCCCTTTAAGTCACTATCTTGAATTCTACGGCGCAATTTCTCTTAGGCGCTCCGCTCGCATACTCGCTACGCTGAACACTCCCCCGGCAGGGAATGTGCCCTGTCGCGACGTAAAGTCGTCTTTGGGCACAACATATTCGCCCTTCGGGCAGTGCTGATGGCTGATGGTAGAGCTGAAGACTGAAGGCTGTCGCAAGGCTGATGGCTGAAGGCTGAAGTGCTGAAGTTCAACATGGAATGTTGGTTTTTCTTAGAGGCACACTGCCGCGTGCCCGGAATATCAAAACCCCCACGCTTTCGCTCTCCCCCTTTGCAAAGGGGGATCAAGGGGGTTTTTCCACAATTTTAACTTTTCAATTTTCAATTTGATATTTAAAATGCAGGCGTGTCCTGCGGACAGGCTGAAGAGCTGAAGTTCAATAGGGAAATGGTTCCACAAATTTGATATTTAATCTTGAAAATTTGAAATTTAAAATGAAAGTCTCCATATCATGGACACCCCCCGCTCGTATTGATTATCCTTCCCGTCCCGGCAGGGCCTTCGCCCGAGCCGTTGTAGGCGGTGACGAGATACCAGAAGAAGCTCCCCGAAGTGGGCGTATCACCGGAGAGATCGATGCTCGTGGATGCTCCGTCGTATCTGAAACAGGAGTTATCCACCGCTCCGCCGGGAAGATTGGCAAGATCTGCCTGCGTGCCTCTGTAAAGCCTGTAGCCCGTCGCGCCGGTGTATGACGGCCAGCTTGCAGTGGTTTCGTCGGCAGAGAAAATCAAAGCGTCGTCCGAATTGGCGCCTAACGCGAGCTCGCCGGGGGCGCCGACGCATTCGTCCGTGGCGGAGACGATGTTGGACCAGTAGGTGGAGCAACCATAGTTTGACCAATCCACCTGCGCCGCGATCTGGAAATTGTGACTGTTGTTGCAATCGAGTCCGTTGTATGTTTCCCCCGGTAGTATACCGGTTTTCACCAGGGCGTCGTCCACGTACAAGTCGTGGCGTGAGGCTGGGACCGTAGGGGTGAAGTTGACCGCGACTCCAGTCATATTGTTCGGATCGTTGTCGGTTACAGAGTTGATGACCGTATCCGACGGTTCGTTCCAGACAAAAGGATCCGCCCAGCAAGAGGTCCAGCCGCCCCAGAACGCCCTCCAGGTAAATGAGTGTTCTACACCGCAACCTGAGCCGCCACCGTACGACAGTTCTGTGGGTATATGGCCGATGGCATAGTTGCCGGTATTATCCGTAATTTCATTTGGTACATAAAAGGCTCCGCACTGACACGGGTAACCATCCCAGATATCCACATGAAAATCGACGAGCTGAGTATAATTCGGCGATACGAAAGGCGATTCCTTCCCGTCTATCACCAGGGCAGGAGAGATCAACAGCTTTGAAGAACTGCATACCGGGATCTCGCTTTCATGAATTAAAATGTTCGTGGTCCCTATGGGATAGAGCGGGCCCGGAACCCAGGCAGAAGTCGAGAAGTCGGTCGGAGGATACTGGCAGTCGTTGTAAAAATAAACTCTGTAACCGGTTATCAGAGGCGCAGAAGGAGCGTCCCCGGAAGAATAACTTCCATATCCGTCGATAGTTGGAACGTTCAGGTGAAGTTGACAATAATATTCTTCCCAAGTGTAATAGTCATATTCCCAGAACCCCGAAAATGAAAAGCTCGGGTTCCAATTGAGAGCCCCCGTCGTCCCTATCGCGTCCCAATCCTCCCACACTTTTCCCTGCGACCTGCTTTGGAGGACATACTTTCCGTCATCGTCGTAGATGAGAAGGATCGCTCTCATAGATGAATCGTCGGACGGGCAGCCATCGTAGGCCAAAGTCGACCAGTCTGTAAGAAGGTAGTATTCGCCGGGGTTGCCCGAGGCGCATAAATCCCATGGCCCGAGGATGGATGTCATGTCAAAACTGCAAGTTTCATCCATGATGTCCACGCCCGTGGAATCTACACCAGAGGCCTCGGCTCCGTTATACAAGCCCTGCATCCACAGATCTGCGTGCACCCTTGAAGGGTCCGATGAAAGCCCCGAGGCGCAGGGGATATTGGCGTTTGCAAGAGTGACCGGGACGCCGCATGAGGCGAAGGTGAAGGCGGAAAAGAGCAGAAATATCAATGATAGAAGCGCTTTTCTCATCGTCCCCTCCCTCAGTTCGAAGCTGGATACCAGGCCGCGACATCCGATGTTGACTTCACTACATATCCTGTGCCGGGAACAATTTCAAAATCTAGCTGGCCTATCCCGCCTCCCGACCATCTCTGCCAGGCCATGCCGTCCCAGTTGTAGACGCTGACGCCCGTACCGCCGGCCGCCACGATCTCGTTCCTTAACAGGGAAGCAGTCGTCGAAGGGGATTCGTATGGAATAGAGACCACTTTCCTTGTATTGGCGGCAAATGTTATGTATGTCGCGGGGTTGTGAGTACCGGTGACATTCCATGTTGTCACGTCAGCAGTGGACTTGACCTTGTAGCCCATACCAGGGGTTATGACGAAATTCACCTGCCCTACACCGCCACCCGCGTATCTTTGCCAAGCCGTTCCGTTCCAGTTATAGACATTTACTATCCCGAAAGGATAAGGGGGCGTATAGCCGGCTGCGGCCATAATATCGTTTCTCAGTAGTTGAGCGGTAGTGAAACTGCAAGTGTAGGGCAGAGAAACGAGCTTTTCCTGGTCGGCTGAAAGGGGAATGTTCACGGTAGATTCGAAGATATGGCTTCCCGCCGTCAGCCCTACCGCCAGTATGAGAACCGTCGCAAACGCCAGAATTATCCTGTTCTTCATTTCACCACTCCTTTCGGAAAAGCGACCCTAACTTACGGACACCCTCCGCTCGAATTTATAATCCTTCCCGTCCCGGCCGGGCCTTCTCCGTTGCCGTTATAAGCTGTGACGAGATACCAGAAGAAGCTCCACGAAGTGGGCGTATCACCGGAGAGATCGATGCTTGTCGATGCTCCGTCGTATCTGAGGCAGGAGTTATCCACCGCTCCGCCGGGAAGATTGGCAAGGTCTGCCTGGGCACCTCTGTAAAGCCTGTAGCCGGTCGCGCCGGTATAGGATGGCCAGCTTGCGGTGATCTTGTCGGTCGAGAAGACAAGCGCGTCGCCCGATGTCGCGCCTAACGCCAGTTCGCCCGGCGCGCCATCGCATTCGTCCGTGGCGGAGACAGGATCGGAGTTATTGATACAGTATTGGTTTTCCGCCCTTATCATGTAGTTATGAGAAATATTGCAATCCGTGGAAGAGAATACCGACCCCGATCCAAAGTTTGACTGGATCAGGACATTATCCCTGTATAGGTTGTGACTTGTAGCTTGAGTCCCGGGCGTGTAATAGATCGTTATCCCCGTCTGTGATGCCGGGTCGTTATCAATTATCGAGGTTATCACCGGCTGGGAAGGAGTATAGTCGTGCTCGGGCCCGATTGTTGATTCGGCCGTCCACGGCGACCTGACATTGCCGAACCTGTACTGGAATTTTATGCTTCTTGTTACGTCGCACCCGATGTCGTAGGGCCACCCGTCGTAGTAAGCGTCGGGTATGAATTCCGTTCCGTCGATCAGCGCGTCGCATGTCATGTTAACGCAAGACGGCCAGCAAAACGTTTCAGTGAATATATGTATATTGCAATCACAATTGCCCCCAGGCGACGTATTGGCAAAAGTATACTCCCAATGAACTGCGACGGGATCGCCGAGGACGAAAGGCATCTCCCTGCCGTCGATCATCACCGGGGCAATTGACATCCAGAGACCGTCAGGGGCGTCCGGGAAATTGTAATTGTTTATCGTCGTCGTCCCTGCGGGGAAAGTGTCACCGGCGGTCCATGCGGATATGGACAGATCCGTGGGCTCATCGGGGCCGAAATAGAAATAGAGGCTGTACCCTGTGATCAGCGGCGAGGAAGGAGCGTCCCCGGGACCATAACTTCCGTAGGGGGCAAGACCGTAGATATTCACAGAAAGATCGGCCTGGTTGGTATTCCAGGTTTCATCTCCCGACCACCAGCGAGAGACCGTCGCGCTTATAGCGCCAGCCGCCGTCGTCCCTATCTCGTCCCAGTTGTCCCAATCCTTGCCCTGAGACCTGCTCTGGAGGACATACTTTCCCGTGTTGTCGTAAATGAGGAGTATCGCCCTTTCGGATGAATCGTTGGACGGACAGCCGTCGAATACATAGTTCGCCCAGTCGGTGAAGAGATAGTATTCGCCGGGGCTGCCCGAGGCGCAGTCCTGCCACGGACCCAGGATGGAAGTTCCGTCGAACAGACAAGTCTCGTCCATGATGTCCACGCCGTCGGAGTCGCACCCGCCGGTCGTGCCTCCGGCTGTGCAGGACCCAGGCGACACTTGGCCCGTCCCGTTCGTTGTCCAGTCGGCTTTTCCCTGCAGCCAGAGATAGGCATGTACCTGCGACGAGTCGGATGAAAGTCCTGAGGCGCATGGGATGGTGCTATTCGACAGTGTCGTGACGATGGGGCAGTAACCCGCAAGGGATAAGGAAAGAATAGCCAGCAAGGCCGTTAAAGCCGCTTTTTTCATTTTACCCTCCTCACTGATAGGCCGGGAACCAGGCAGCGACGTCAGATGTCGATTTGACCACATACGCCGTTCCCGGCGTCACCGCGAAGTCAACCTGCCCGATCCCACCGCCGCACCATTTTTTATACTGCCCCGTCGCGCCATCGTAATCATAGACGCTGACGCCCGTACCGCCGGCCGCCACGATCTCGTTCCTGAGAAGAGCCGCCGTCGTCGAAGGTGAAGTGTAGGGGATAGCGACCACCTTCTTGACATTGGCCGTCAGAGATATCGAAACGGCAGGGTTGTGAGTGCCTTCGACATACCAAGCCACGGGGGTTGGGTTTGCTGACGTGACCATGTAGCCCGTACCGGGAACTATCGCGAAATTAATCTGGCCAATCCCCCCTCCGCTCCATCTTTGCCACGCGATTCCGTTCCAATTGTAGATGTTAACGGTTGTACCGCCGGCTTCCACAATTGCCTGCCTAAGGTAATAGGCCGTGTTGACTGGCAGATAGAAATTATACGGGAGAGAAATCAATTTGTGTACACCGAACTGCAAATAGATCGTGGTGGAATCTTCCAGAACATGGTTCCCCGCCGTCAATCCTATAGCCAGAATCAGAACCGTCGCGATCGCCAAAATTATCCTGTTCTTCATTTCACCACTCCTTTCGGAAAAGCGACCCTAACTTACGGGCACCCCCCGCTCGAATTGATTATTCTTCCCGTCCCGGCAGGCCCTTCGCCCGAGCCGTTGCAGGCGGTGACGAGGTACCAGAAGAAGCTCCCCGAAGTGGGCGTATCACCGGAGAGATCCATGCTTGTCGATGCTCCGTCATACTTGAGGCAGGAGTTGTCCACCGCTCCGCCGGGAAGATTGGCAAGGTCAGCCGGAGTTCCTCGGTAAAGGCGGTAACCGGTAGCGCCGAAGAACGACGGCCAGTTGAATGTAGTTTTATCTGCCGAACAAAGGAGTGCGTCGCTTTCTGAAAGTCCGGCAGCGATCTCGGGAGGCTTGTTGCAATCTTCATGTCCGTAAACGGTGCCTGAGTAGACGGTTTGACATTCGCCCGTATCATTGATGGCGGCTATCGAAAACCCCCAGTTTTGATGACAGGTGTAAGCCTGGGTTTTATCTCCCGAATGAAAATCCGTAGCTAAAAGAGGCCCTTCAGCCCCCCAGAGGTAAAGGTCGTGCCTTATCGCGGGAGTTCCCGGCGTAAAATAAATGTTGAACCCCGAAGGAAGATAGGGATTATTGTCGACAACTGAAGTGATCACAGGCGGATCGGCAACGCTGGTGTCGGTCGCGTATATCGGGTCTGACCAGCAGGTTGCCGTGTCCCCGAACCTGCTCCTGAACTGGAAGGAGTGCTGGACGTTGCATGTACCATGATACGGGTATGGAGCCCCGCTGGGACTCATTGCAATACCCTGAAATAATTCAGTGCCATCAACGAGGACGTCTTCATACGGCGCACAGTCCCAGCATCCTACGGTTGGATAGATGCCCAGCCCCGTGCAACTGCATGGATCACCGTCCGTGACAACCGTTCCGCTTGCCGGGGGAAGCACAGGCGAGTACCCCGTAACGAAGGGAGCGTCATTTCCGTCGATGATCAGGGCTCGACCGATCCAGAGTCCGTCGGTGGCCGCGGGAAGGTCATAGTCGAGGATCTCGGTGGTGTATGGCGGATATGACTCGGCGGGGACCCACGCCGAGGTTGCCAAAGTGGGCGGGGTAGAACAGCCGAAGTAAAAATAAAGCCTGAAACCTGTTATTAGTGGTGATGACGGAGCATCGCCCGCGGCGTAGCTGCCGTAAACATTGCCGATACCAGACATATAAATATCCGAATAAAATTCCCTATAGTAGGTTACTTGGGGCGCCGGTACCTGTATCGCCGCGCTCGTCCCTATCTCGTCCCAGTCAGTCCATCCGCCGCCGGCCTTCGATTTGCTCTGAAGGACGTACTTTCCCGTGTCGTCGTAGACAAGGAGGACCGCCCTTTCAGATAAAGAGGTCGAAGGGCAGCCGTCGTACGTGCTAGTCCACCAATCTGTGAATAAAACGTATTCACCCGCGGAAAGTCCCAAAGCGCAAGAATTTGCCTGATCAGCTAACAGAATCGAATCTCCATATACATCACAATTAGATGGAGCTTCCTGGGCACTCATGACTCCGTCCGAATCGCATCCGCCGATGGTGCCACCGGCCGTGCAGTTCCCGGCGGCAACACCGCCGGATCCATCCGTCGTCCAATCTGCCTTGCCCTGTATCCAGAGATAGGCGTGGATGTCGGCCGGGTTGGATGACAGTCCGGAGGCGCATGGTATTGCCCCGTTACTCAAAAAGTCTCCGCCCGTGCACCAGGCAAAAGGCATGGTTGAATATAAAAGCGCGATCGCAATAAATATCACCCTTTTCATCGATTCTCCAAAGGTTCTCACTGGCACGCCCCGCTTGAATTTATTATCCTTCCCGTCCCGGCCGGTCCTTCGCCCGAGCCGTTGTAGGCGGTGACGAGATACCAGAAGAAGCTCCCCGAAGTGGGCGTATCACCGGAGAGATCGATGCTCGTGGATGCTCCGTCATACTTGAGGCAGGAGTTGTCCACCGCTCCGCCGGGAAGATTTGGAAGATCTGCCTGCGTGCCTCTGTAAAGCCTGTAGCCCGTCGCGCCGGTGTATGACGGCCAGCTTGCAGTGGTTTCGTCGGCAGAGAAAATCAAAGCGTCGTCCGAATTGGCGCCTAACGCCAGTTCGCCCGGAGCACCCACGCATCCGTCCGTCGCGGAGACTGGTGCCGAATAAACGGTCCAGCATTCCGGATCGCTAATGGCAACAATCCTAAAGCTGTGGGACCCGTTGCAGTCAAGGCCGGTCACAGTCGAGCCTGATGTAAAATTGGTCTGGATCAGATAGCCATCCCTGTAGAGGTCGTGGCGAAGAACAGGCGTTCCGGGAGTGTAGTTTATCGTAACGCCCGAGTTGGAGTTGGGGTCGTTGTCTGTAATCGAAGTGATGACAGGAGTTGTGGGAGTTTCAATCCCTGCATCGGTAGCGTATATCGGGTCCGACCAGCATGAATAGGTTTCTCCATAATAGTGGCCCCTGAACTGGATCGAATGTTGGACATTGCAGGTCCCGTGGTAGAGCCAGCCCCCCGTCTCAAAACCTATTAAAATGCTTTGATGAAGCTCTGTCCCGTCTATCAAAACATCAACGAACGGAACGCAATCCCAGCAGCCGTGATCAGGATAGAGAGTCATGCCTGTGCAGCTGCAAGGATCCTCGTCTACGGCGGTTCCTTCAACATGCCAGGGCACTTGGATGTAATTTGAAACAAAAGGAAGTTCATGTCCGTCGACAATCAGCGTGTAAGCAACCCACAGCCCTTCCGGGGCTGCTGGGAAATCGTAATCCATGATGGAGGTAGTATCCAGAGGATAGGATGGCCCCGCGGTCCACACTGATGTGGCTTTAGATGGAGGCGTACATCCAAAGTAATAATAGATCCTCCTTCCCGTAACGAGCGGGGCCGAAGGCGCGTCTCCTGCCGAGTAGCTGCCGTAGATCACACTGCCTGGCACATATGGCAAAGATAATTCCGCACCTTCATAATAATAAACACCTGGCGCAGTCAGCTGGTACGCCGCCGCCGTCGTCCCTATCTCGTCCCAGTTGTCCCAGTCCTTTCCCTGCGACCTGCTCTGGAGGACATACTTTCCCGTGTTGTCGTAAATGAGGAGTATCGCCCTTTCGGATGAATCGTTGGAAGGACAGCCGTCGTAGTTTAAAGATGACCAGTCGGTGAAAAGATAGTATTCGCCGGGGTTGCCCGAGGCGCAGAGATCCCACGGCCCCATGATTGAAGTTCCGTCGAACAGACAGGTCTCGTCCATGATGTCCACGCCGTCGGAGTCGCATCCGCCGGTCGTGCCTCCGGCGGTGCAGAACCCCGGTGACACTTGGGCAGTCCCGTTCGTTGCCCAGTCCGCCTTGCCCTGTATCCAGAGATAGGCCTGAACTTCGGCAGGGGTCGACGAAAGTCCTGAAGCGCAAGGGATTGCTCCGTTCGACAGTGTCGTGACGATAGGGCAAAAGCCGAAAAGAGAGAAGGAGACAACAGCCAACAATGCGGTTAAAGCCGCTTTTTTCATTTTACCCTCCTCACTGATAGGCCGGGAACCAGGCAGCGACGTCAGATGTCGATTTGACCACATACGCCGTTCCCGGCGTCACCGCGAAGTCAACCTGCCCGATCCCACCGCCGCACCATTTTTTGTACTGCCCCGTCGCGCCATCGTAATCATAGACGCTGACGCCCGTACCGCCGGCCGCCACGATCTCGTTCCTGAGAAGAGCCGCCGTCGTCGAAGGAGAAGTGAAGGGGATGGAAACGATCTTCTTGACATTGGCGGTGAGGGATATCGAAACTGCAGGGTTGTGCGAGCCTTCAACATACCAACAAGGCACGGAGCCAGGGGACATCACCATATAACCTGTTCCCGGAACAATAGGGAAGTTGATCGCTCCAATCGCTCCTCCGGCATACCTCTGCCATGCCGTCCCGGTCCAATTGTACACACTCACACCGCTGCATCCACACCCGGTTTGGATGCCGATGAGCAATGAATGGGCATTGGTGAATGAATTGTTATAAGGAAGTGAAATAAACTGCGTCGTGTACGCAGTCAAAGGAATACAGTAGGTATCTTCTAAATTATGGCCCGTTTCCGCCGTCAGCCCCACCGCCAGGATCAGAACCGCCGCGATCGCCAGAATTATCCTGTTCTTCATTTTCGGCTCCCCTCGGAGAAAACGTTTCCGGACATCAGTGACTTTTAACCGGATGTTTAACCAAGTTGGATCCCCACGGCGATAGTCTCTTCTCCCGAAAGAGAAATGTCAAGCAATTTGCTGAATTAATGTGCGGTTTTATGTGTTTATTGCGGCAGAGCTGAAGGCTGTCGCAATCGCTACGCTTCCCAAAGAGGGGAGCGATCCTCTACCCCTCTTAGGCGCTCTGCTCGCAGGCTCGCTGCGCTGAACACCCCCCCGGTAGGGAATGTGCCCTGTCGCAAAGTGAATTTGTCTCTGGGCACAACATATTCGCCCTTCGGGCAGTACTGATGGCTGAAGGCGTAAGGCTGAAGTTCAATAGGGAAATGGTTCCACCGTTTTTTACTTTTCAATCTTCACTTTTCAATTTTCAATTTGATATTTAAAATGCAGGCTAAGCCTGCTTGGCTGTCGCAAGGCTGATGGCTGAAGGTGTAAGGCTGAAGTTCAATAAGGAATGTTGGTTTTTCTTAGAGGCACACTGCCGCGTGCCCGGAATATCAAAACCTCCACGCTTTCGCTCTCCCCCTTTGCAAAGGGGGATCAAGGGGGGGTTCCACAATTTTAACTTTTCAATTTTCAATGCAGGCGAAGCCTGTCACGCTTTTAGCTCCAGCACGGCTTCGACTCCTTTTCCCTCGTGATTGACTAGCTTCAGGTCGCCGCCCATCCTGCGCGCAAGTTCCCTCGACAGGAGAAGGCCGAGACCGGTCCCGCCTTCCTTTGTCGTCAGGTAGGGGGTGAAAGGCGCTTTCTCCACTTCTTCGGGCAGGCCGCCGCCGTCGTCTATTACGGAGATTAGCACGCGGTCCGTTATTTCGGCGGTTATTTTGATCACGCCTCCTTTTGAACCCTGCGCGTCGACGGCGTTGGAGACAAGGTTGAAAAGGATGTGGTAGAGCTCCATCTCGGAGGCTTCTGCATCGAGATCTTTGGGAATATTTATTTCCAGTTTCAGCGATTTCTCGTCGAGCATCGCCTTCAATGAATCGGCGAGCGACGTAACCTGCGAAAGAATGTTGAGTCTCAAAAGACGGACCGGCTTGTCTGCGGAGAGCTCCTTGAACCTCCTGGTCAGCCTCGAGAGCCTGTCCATCTGCCTGATCCCTTCGGTGGCGGCCTTTTTCGAAAGTTCGGCGAACCCGGGATCATCGTCGTCGAGCGATTCGAGCTCCTGGAGCCAGAGCTTGAGCGGGGTCAGGCAATTGTGCAGTTCGTGGGCGAGAAGGCGCGCCATTTCGACCCTGCTTTCCGCCTTTGATTTTTCCACCGCCTTCGTCACCTCCTTGAAGTGGTAGAGGCTCTTGTCGCCGCTAGTGGAAATAGAGAGCTCGTACTCGTTCTTCTCGCGGCGGACCCTGTCGCCGTCCTTCAGCGCGGGGGCCTGATCGCGAAGCTCCCTTCCGAGCGTGTTTGATATGAGAGCTTCCCCTCCCGCGTCCGTGATCGAGATGCCGTCCTTCGTAAGGGAAAAGAATTTCTGAAGAAGCTCCGCCGTGTTCCTGAGGCCGAGCCTTATCCTCGCCTCCCTCTCCTGGAACCTCAGAGTCGCGAGAAGGTAGCTGAGGTCTATCGGCTTCTCTATGAAATCTACCGCGCCCTTCTCCTTGGCGGTCATCGGAGTGGACGCTTCGCCGAACCCGGTCATGATCGTCGCGAGAAGGTCGGGATGTTTTTCCTTGAGGACGGGGAGCAGTTCCAGCCCGCTCATCTCGGGTAGCTTCATGTCCAGAAGGACCAGGTGGATGGGCGCGGAGTCCGCTGCTTCTATCGCCCTGCCCGGCGCCGGGGCCGAAAGGATGTTGAGGTTCGTGTGTTTCGGAAGGATGCGGAGAAGCTCCTCCATCGTCCTCTCGTCGTCTTCGACGATCAGCAGGTTAAGCCTATCTCCGGGAGCGTTCATGGGCCTCCTCCTTCCGCCAGGGGGAATCTTACCGTCACCCGCGCCCCGCCGTCATGGACATTCTCAGGAATGATCTCGCCCCCCATCCTCCTGACATAGGTCTCGACGATGAAGAGTCCGAGTCCCATTCCCTGCGCCTTTGTCGTGTAGAACGGTTCGAAAAGCTTGTCCATGTACGCCGGCGGGAACCCGGCGCCGTTGTCCTCGACGACAAGCTCGGCTTTATTATCCTTTTCGGAAAGCGAGAGGGATATCTTCGGATCAGGGACGCCCTCCACCGCGTCCTTGGAGTTGAGGATGAGATTGAGGGCGATCTCGGTGAGCATCTCCTCGTTGCCGTTTATGACGGGGGAGTCCTCGCCGAAGTTCCACACGGTCTTTATGTCGCGCGGGATCTGCGGCTCGGCGAGCCTTCTCGCCACCGACAGCCATTCGGAAGGTTTCAGCGGAACCTTCTCCTTGTTCTCCCTCGAAGGGTGGATCGAGGCGAGATCCCTCAGTATCTTCTTTGCAGATTCTATGTGCTCCCTGAGGGCGAGGATATCCTCTTTGGTGGCAGGTCCGCCGTCCAGCAGGATGGAATCGAGCCGCAGCTTGATGGGGTTCAAGGCGTTGTTGAGCTCGTGCGAAAGGCCCGCGCCCAGTCTCTCCATCAGCCCCAGCTTCTCCGCCTTCAGAAGCTGTTCGCGCTGGACCTTCACTCTTTCCAGAAGTTCCTCGAAAGCGTCGGTGAGCCTTTTCGCTTCGTTCTTCTCGATCGCCGAAAGGGGCTTCTCCTCGCGCTCCCACTTCTCCATCCTGTCTGCCAGTGTCGTAACAGGCGCGACGATCTCGGATTCCACCTTCCTGAAGAAGATGAACCAGAGGATAACGGTCACCAGCATCGAAAGGAAGAGAAGCCCCGCGACGATGACCTGAATGGCGGTAAGCGTGTTCCTCATCCTGTTCTGGGCGCTTATCAGCCTTCCCCTGTCCACCGAGACCTCGACCTCGCCGTAAAGGGAGGTTTCGAGGAACAGGGGATATTTCACCTTGAAGAGGTCCTTTTTGGGTTCATGCCCCCTGTGGAAACCTTCTTCGAAGACATCGATGTCGGTGTAGCCCCACTTGGACCTGAGCTGTATCCCGCGGAGGTGGTCGGAGAAGGTGACCCGCGCCGCGAGGTCGTCCTTCAGGGCCAGGGTCTCCTTTTGAAGTTCCTCCTCGAGCACTTCCCTTCTTATCTTGCGGATGTCGCTGGAGCGCACGGAATACCCGTTCTCCCCTGCCAGGGTCAGAAGCCTCCCGTGGGTGAGGCCTATGTTCCTCCTGACGAGAGCCTTCAGGCCGAGCGGGTAGAATTTCTTGATGTCGTCGTCCCTGGTCTCGATGAAGGTGAGCTGTTCCTCGTAGCGGGCCATTTTCCTTATCCCCTCGTCGGACGCGAGGTCGTAGAGAAAGAGCCGCGCGAGGCTCCTTGCTTCCTCGTCGGTGTAGAGCTCGATGGCGTCGTTGAGTATCTTCCTTTGCCAGAAGGAAGAACCCAGGAGGACAAGAAGAGAAAGGAAGATCAGCGCGAAAAGGAGGGAGCCGCCCGACCATGCCGACCTTCTCAGTTTTATCTTCAGCGGCTGACGGGCTTTCATTGTTCCTTCATGTTCTTTCTGCGGCCCTCCGCCCTTCTGAGGGAACCTTCCGGAGAGAGGCCGTTCACGAGGACGTCCCTGATCGCTTCCTTCAGGACCTCGCACTCCTCCCAGTCGAAGGGAAGCGGGATCACGGTCGTCGAAGCCACCGCCTCTCCGAGAGGGCCGATCTGATAATCCCTGTCGAGGACGGGCACGCAGCCCGCCCTGATGAGGTCCGGCTGAAAGGGCTCCCCGACGAAGGATCGAAGCGCGTTCATCTCTTTCTTTTCAAGGCCGTAACCCATGAGACAGAGGCCGTTGAAGATCGAGTACGCCTTCTCCGTGGAGGGGAGCGGCCCGGCTTTCAGGAAGATCCTTTTGTTCTTCATTTCCGCTATCAATCTTCCCGCTTCGGAGAGCTGCACGAATGCCGCCACTGCCTCTTCTTTTTCGAAGAAGAGGGCCGCATCCTGCGCCGAAAGGGGCCTGAGGTCGAATTCGTAGAAAAAATCGAGAAGCCCGACGGAGCTCCTGTCATAGAAGCGGGCGGGGGCGGCGTTTTCGTCGCAGGCGAGCAGGGAGAGGAAGAGGATCTCCTCAGGCAGAGTGGAAACGATCCCGGCGGGCCTTTTCTTCGAGAGCTTCCTGAGGATCCCCCTGAGTTCTCCGAGGTTTCCGGGGACGCCCGCGCCTTCTTCCCTGAAAACATCCTCCCTGTAAAGTATCACAGGGAAGTCGAGGGTCACGGGAAGCGCGTAGAGGCTGCCGTTCCTGACGAACTGGGAAAGGATCTCGGATCTTATCCCCTCTCCCCACGAAATCGGGAAGGGGTCGGCCCATTTCTCGAGGATCGGGGCCGTGGGCGCGGGGACCACCACGCAGTCGAACGCGGAGGACCTCGTAGAGAAGATGAGCACTTCGAGGTTCCTCGCCCTCTCCTCCGGCTTCAGGACTATCATGTTGAAGTCGGCGGCGGGCGAAAGCTCCTTTCCCTTGAAAATGGACATGTGGCTCGACGGTATGCCTATCCTGAACTCCTCCTTTTTTCCGGGGCGGCCCTCGGAACAGGAGAAAAGGAGCAGGATCGTCAGGAGAAAGAACGGTTTCTTCATAGAGATGAGTATACTTGCTTTTGCGAAAAAATGGGAAGGGGAGTGTTTCGGGAGAGAAGGGCGGGAGCTCGCATGCCGGGAAGAAAGTTCGCCGGGAAGCCGGGAAGCGCGGAAGACTGATATTAGAGATGAAGCGCTGAAGGCTGAAGGCTGAAGTTCGATAAGGAAAACGATTCCTTAATTTTAAAATTTTCAATTTTGGCATAATTGCAAATATTTGTGGCTAAAAATGGCATATTCTTGTTCAATATCATGGGATTAGAGTTATATTATTCGGGAGAGGTGAATAATGGTAAAAAAAATGCCCTTATTGTTGCTCGAGAAAAACCAAGAAGAATGGAACATCGTTAGGAATTCAGCGGTATTATTGTAATGCCTGTAAGAAGAGCTTTCAATCTTCGCGGAAACCATTACACCTTCGCTCAACGATCTGGCAGGACTATTTCAGGAGAAGATCAACATTATCAGGCCTTTCAAGGCAATACAATCGCTCTTTAAACTGGATACGCAAAGAGATTCGAGCCTACGAGATCCCGAGTGAAACTGTAGCTCCCGGAAGAATCGTCGCAGTGATGGATTGTGTCTTCTTCGGAAGGTCGTCTGGTTATCTTGCTGTTCGCGATGAAAATTCAGGCAGGTTTGTTTACTGGAATAAAATAATCCATGAGAACGCAACCGTGTACAGGGTTGCAAGGGAATATCTCGAAGGCTTGGGATTTCACTTTGACGCAGTAGTGGTCGACGGCAAACCGGGAACAAGGAAGGTCTTTGCCGATATTCCAGTACAGATGTGCCTCTTCCATCAGAGAGCGATCGTAAATCGATATCTTACGAGAAAGCATCACCACCAGGCTGGATTAGAACTCCAGGCCATAATGAAGACCTTGTGCAGGACAGACGAGAAGTCCTTCATGAAGGCTTTGGGCAAGTGGGAAAAGAAATGGAGCCATTACCTGCGCGAGCACTCGACAGATCCTTCAACGAGCCGCTGGCACTATGCTCATCGGGACCTATATTCCGCCTACCACAGCATCAAATTGAATCTGCCTTTTCTCTTTACTTTCCAGAAGTATCCTGAGCTTAAGATCCCCGACACCATTAATTCTCTGGAAAGTTTGTTCTCTCATTTGAAGGGATTGGTTCGAGTGCATAGAGGCCTGAAAGCTGATTTAAAGGACAAAATGATCCGGTTTTTCTTTCAAAACAGACACCGAAAAAAGTAATTATGCCAATCTTTAAAATTTAAAATGCAGGCGAAGCCTGCCTATTCCTGCTTGTTCCCGCTCCAGTTGTCGTACCTTTCGAGGTAGTCCCTCAGGACCTTTTCCGCTGGTATCCTCAGGTACTGCGCGATCTGCTTCAGGAACCCTTTCAGGTAGATGCGTGCGGGAAGTGCGTCGTATCTTTCCTCCTCGATGGACTGTATGTACCACGAGCGGATGTTAGTCTCGGCGACTATCTCCTCCACCGAGATCTTGAACGATTCCCTCACTTTCCTCAGGCTCGCGCCGTCATAGAAGGTTATCTCGGTTTCCTGCCCCGCCTCTTCTTCGCTCCTGCGTGCCTCCTCATCCCGGTCGCGGCCGTTGGATTCGTAAGCCTGTGGTGCCGCTTCCTGCTGGGGTTCGCGGTAATCCGAGATCCTTTCTTCTTCGGAGAGGATGCCGTTCCTGACGAGCTCCTCGTCGTATTTCTGCCTGCTCTGGGTGTTTATGAGAAGCTTGTATGCCTCTTCCAGCCGGTCCCGTTTCTTCTCCTTCTCCTCCTTGCTCATCAGCCCGATGGGTATGAAAGAGTTGTCGAGGTAAGATTCCAGCTTTTTCGAATAGGCGAGCTGTATCTCCTTGGGGGATGCCTTCGGGGAAAGATCCATGATCTTGTAGGCTGTCGTCTCCGCTTCATCGGAAATGCTCCTGGGAAGAGGCCTGGGCGGTTCCTTGACATCCCTGGTGATCCGGTTGACCAGTTTTTCGACCGAAAGGCTGTAGGCGCATATGGGGTGGCTCTTTGAAATGGCCTCCATCGCGGTGACGGCGGATTCGGCGATCTGGTCCCAGTCGAGGCTTCCCATGAAGCTGATCGGAAGTCGGAAGAAGTCCAATATCATGCTTTCTATCTGCGGTCCGAACCGGAGGTCCTTCTCGGAGGCGAGCTTCGTGAACACGAAGCCGAAGCGGCGGGAGTTGAGACCTTTCTCGACATCCTGGAGGTCCTGTTCTCCAGTGTCCTCGAGCCGGAAAAGACTCGGAAGCGGCGATATGAAGGATATCTGCGTGTTGAGCGCCTGATACCTCTTCTTGTTCAGCGAGATGAGGAGGAGCCTGTGGAGAAGTGCCCTTACATACCTGTAGAACGGTTCTATCGAGGACGGATGGGGGGTCACGGCGAAGATGGAAAGGTCGGACGCGAGGGCGAAGTCGAGACCGTCATTGTTCGTGCCCGAACCGGCGTCGATTATCACGTAATCGTAGGGGAGTTCGCGAAGCTCAGAGATGATCTTCTGCTTGACGAGGTATGGAATGTTGGCGATGTCCGAATTGTCGGGAGCCCCCGCTACGAATGCGAGGTTGGCCACCGACGCCTGCGTCACGGCGCTCTTGAGCTCGCTCCCCCTGATCGTGGTGAGGACGGAGATGTTCCTTTCGGGTATCGGGACTCCCAGAGCGAGATGGCAGGACGCCTTCGAAAGAGCAGCGTCGATCAGCAGGACGTCGCTTCCCTTCTTGGCAAGCTGTATTGCGGAATTGGCCGCGAGCAGTGTCGTCCCGACGCCTCCACGGGGGGAGGAGAAGGAGATGACGAAAGGTTTTTCCTCGCTCGCGAAAAGGTTGTCGCTCATGACATCCCCTTGAGAGCCTAGGATAACTCTCCCGGGCTCTCAAGGCAAGTATTTTTCAACGCGGCCTAGCGGCTTTTCCTGGAGAAAAACTTCTCGACCCCGAGGGCGTTCCACCAGAGGACGACCGGGGAGGCCACGAAGATGGTCGAGTAGGTTCCGACTATGATACCCCAGCTCAGCACGAAGGCGAAGGAGTAGATCGCCTCGCCGCCGAAGAAGAGCATCGAGAAGACGACGGCCGCGGTCAGCATGTTGGTGATGATCGTCCTGGAGAAGGTCTCGTTGATCGCCAGCTGCATCATCTCCCTGTCTTCGTTCCTTCTCTGGGCGGTCATGTGCTCCCTGACCCTGTCGAAGATGACGATCGTGTCGTTGATCGAGTAGCCCAGCAGTGTGAGCAGAGCGGCGATCGCGGGGATATTCATCTCGACCCCGAACAGGGACATGAGGCCGAGGGCGACCGTTCCGTCGTGTATCAGGGCGACGATGGCGCCCACGCCGAACCTGAGCTTGAACCTGAACCACGCGTAGACCAGGATGGAGAGAAGGGACCAGAAGACCAGCAGGCTCGATTTCTTCCTGAGTTCCTTGCCGATAGTCGGGCCGACAGTGTCGATCCTGAGCAGGGAGTAGTTGCCGATGACGGTGTTCTTCGAGAGGAAATCCGTGATCTGGTCGTTGACCATCGGCGCGCCCTTGAGCTGTGTAAGGCCCGTCAGGATGCCGCCGCTGTTCTTCTTGACCTCCATGACCGAATCGGCGATGGCTTTGCACTGGTCGAGGGACCCGCCCAGCCTGCCTTCGGTGATCGCCCTGGTGAACAGGTCGGCGAGGGTCGCGGCGTTGGTGTTGTTGAGATCGACTTTTCCGGAGCTTCTGGCGGCGCGCGTCTGATCGTCGGCGAGCGTTTCCCTTATGGTGGACAGGGTTCCGGCGAGAGCTTCTTCGGTAAGAGCGTTGCCCTTCTCGTCCCTGGCGTCGATCCTGATCAGGAGCTCGTTGTCTTTCTCGTCGCCGTACCTGACGGCCGTGAGCGAGTAGGGAAGCTTTTTCCTTAGCTCGCTCTCGATCAGGCGCGGGTCGTGCGAGGAACTGTATTTTACTTCAACTTCCTGCCCGCCCCTGAAGTCGATGCCCCAGTTGAGGCCCTTTGTCGCGAGGCTGAATATCCCAACGGCGATCAGGAGGACCGAAAGGCCCACGAAGAAATAAGTGTAGTTGAACCAGGGGAACTTCATGCCCCTGAAGGAGGTCGTCGGCCCGACGGAGATGGTGTTCACGGGGACCTTGCCTCCCTTGCTCCTGTAGTTCATGACCATGTCGTAGATCCACCTGGAGACGAAGACCGCGGTGAACATGGATGCCAGAAGGCCGACGATCAGGGAAACTGCGAAACCCTTGATCGGGCCCGTTCCGAACTGGAACAGGAAGAGGGCGGAGATTATGGTGGTCAGGTTCGAGTCGATGATCGCAGAGAGGGCCTTGGAGAAGCCGTTGGATATTGCGGTGAGGACCGTCTTCTTCTCGTTCACCTCGTCCCTGATCCTCTCGAAGATCAGGACGTTCGCGTCGACCGCCATACCGATCGTCAGGATGATGCCTGCGATGCCGGGTACGGTCAGAGTCATGCCGAAGGTGGACATGATTCCCATTATCATCACGAAGTTCAGAAGGAGCGTCACTATGGCGTTTATGCCGGAGAAGTGATAGTAGGCAAGCATGAAAGAGAAGATGAACAGAAGTCCGATGAGGCCGGAGATCGTTCCCCTCCGGATCGCGTCGAGGCCGAGGCTGGGGCCTACGGTCCTCTCCTCTCCGAACTCGGGGATCGCCGGAAGCGAGCCGGACTTGAGTTGGAGGACGAGATGCCTCGCCTGGTCAGGCGTGAAGTGGCCCTGGATAATGCCCTTCTCTCCGATCTCGGACTGGATGACGGGGTTGCTTATAACGCTGTTGTCCAGGAGTATGGCCGCGTGGTTGCCCACGTTCGCCCTGGTGAACTCGCGGAATTTCTTCCCGGCCGCGAGGGTAAGCTCGAAGCCTACGGCGGGCTGCCCGAACTCGTCGCCTTCCACCTGGACGTTCTGGATGTCTCCCCCGGTCACGATGGGGACTTTCTTAACAAGCACGAAGTACTGCCCGTCTTCGGGCCTTTCGCCCTGGAACGGAACGATCATCGCGTCGTCGGGGACCCTTCCTTCGTACTGCTGGAGAAGGGCTTCCTTGGAAGGAGAGCCGGTCTTGGGCTCGAGGGTCAGGTGCCAGCCGAGCTGGGCCGCCTTTCCGATGAGCGCCTTGACCTCGGTCGAGTCGGCTATGCCCGGGAGTTCGACGACTATCTTGTTGGATTTCAGGCCCTGCCTGTGGATCGCCGTTTCGGCGACGCCGTACCGGTCGATCCTGTTGCGGATGATCTCGACCGACTGGGTGATCGCCCTGTCCCGGAGTTCAGATTCCTGCGATTCGGTAAGTTTGAGGTTGTACTTGCCGCCGCCCTCGGCCGAGAAGGAATAGGTGCCGGCCAGGAAACGGTCCGCAATGTCCTTGACCTCGACGCCCAGGCCCGGGTTCTTGCCCTCGATGACGATCGCTCCCTTCTGTTCCGAAGAGGGATACATGTTGTCGAAGGCCATGTTCTTTTTCTTAAGTTCTCCCTCGATCGTAATTATGTCCGTCGTCAGCTTCTGCGAGACGGCAACGTCGGTGTTCATAAGGAGCAGGAGGTGGACGCCGCCCTTGAGGTCGAGGCCGAGCTTCAGGTTGCCCTTAGGGTTGAAATAGGGAGCCTTGGTGTTGAAATAATAGAAGAATACGCAGAGGAGCGTAACTAGAGCGATAAGAATACCTTTCCATTTCAAATTGTCTTTCATTTTCTCTCCCTATCAGGGTTCTTCTGAATCCGGAAGCTGTCCGGCTATGGCTGATTTGTTGAAGGATATCTTCACGTTGTCCGCGACCCTCAGGACGATCCTGGAATCGTCGACGGCGACGATCGTGCCCCTGACGCCGCCGATGGTGAAAACCTTGTCTCCCGATTTGAGATCGTCGAGCATCTTCCTGTGTTCCTTGGCTCTCTTCTGCTGAGGGCGGATCAGCATGAAGTAGAAGATGACGATCAGCAGGATCAGCGGAAGGAACGCCACGATGGGGTTCTGGCTCTGCCCCTGCGGTTGTGTCATAAGAAGAAAATCCATAACCTACCTCCCCGAAAAGTCAAATGCGTATTGTGCCAAATTTTGACCCATTTTGTCAAGCTTCTCCATATAATACAAACATTTACGGAACGGCCGGCGGCCCCGTCGGGAACGGCCGGGCCGGTTTTGTGGTAACTTATAGGAGGAGGAACGGGTGATAGTCATCCTGACCCACACCAACGCGGATTTCGACGCCCTGGCGGGCATGACCGCCTGCGTCAAGCTCTACCCGGGCGCGAAGCTGATGTTTCCCGGCTCGATCGAGCACAACCTGAAGGATTTCATCGGGAAGTTCAGGAACGAACTGCCCGAGATAATCTCTCCCAAGTCGTTCGATTTCGAAAAGGTGGACAGGTTCGTGCTCGTGGACGTCGCCGCTCAGAGCCGCCTCGGAACGATCTCCCACGTCATAAGGAACAAGCCTGTCGACCTCTACGACCATCACCCGGCCCAGTGCGACATCAAGGGAGAGATCGTCGTCGACGAAGATGCGGGGGCCGTCACATCGCTGCTCACGGAGATGCTCGAAGAGCGTTCCATCGCGGTGTCGCCTTTCGAGGCGACCCTGTTCCTTCTCGGCATCTATGAAGACACGGGGTTCCTGACCTTCCCGACGACCCGCCCGAGGGACTTCGAGGCCGCAAAGAGGTGCCTCGGTTGGGGAGCCCAGCTGACGGAGATATCGAGGTGGCTGCACAGGAGGCTGACGGAGAGCCAGCTCAGGATAGTCACCAGGCTGGTGGAGAACCTCGAACACATCGTCGTAGGCGGAATCAGGGTCCACATAACGACTTTCGTTTCACCCGACTTCATCCCCGACCTGTCTTTCCTGGTCCACGAGCTTCTGAGCCTCGAGGACCTCGAAGTGATATTCCTCGTAACATACCTCGAGAGCAGGGTCCACATCATAGCGCGGTCGAGGACCCCGCTGGTCGATGTCGGGAAGATAATGGAGGTTTTTCACGGCGGCGGCCATCCCTCGGCGGCTTCGGCGACCCTCAAGGGGATGACTCTGGACGAGGCGAAGAGGGCGCTCATCGAGCAGATACTCCTGAAAGACCCGGTCGGCTACAAGGCGAGGGATTTTTGCGTCAGGGACTTCACCCGGGGGAGTTCCGGCATCACCATCGACGAAGCGCTGGAAGAGATGAACAGGATACGGATAAACGCCCTTCCCATCTTCGACGGCGGAATGCTGACGGGCGTGGTCAACAGGCAGGAGGTGGACAGGGCCATACAGCACAGGTTGGGAAAGAACCCCGTCACAACGCTGATCGCTCAGACCCCGCTGCTTTTCAGCCCGGATACGCCGGTCGAGATCGTCTACAAGAAGATGCTGGAAAGAAGCGCGAGGATAGTCCTCGTCGGCGAAGCTCCCGACAAGGTCGAGGGCCTGATCTCCCGGATGCAGATGTTCAAGCAGCTTTACGAAAAAAGCACACCCGATCTTGTCAAGAGCTTCGGAGGGACTCCTTCCACGGGCGAGATCCTGATGATAATGGACTCCTTTTTCACGAGGGAGGAGGCCGCGCTCCTCAGGACGCTGGGAGAACTGGCCGCTTCGAAGGGGATGATGGTCTTCCTCGTGGGAGGGGTCGTAAGGGACATCCTCCTGCACGATTCAGTAAAGGACCTCGATTTCGTCGTCGAAGGCGACGCTTCCGAGCTCGTCGGCGAGTGGGCGAAGATCCACGGCGGCAGGGTTAGGTCGCACTCCCCCTTCGGGACCGCCATCTGGATGAGACCGAAAGAGGGGCGGTGGGATTTCGCGACCGCGAGGAGCGAATACTACGAGTTCCCGGGCGCCCTTCCCGTCGTGACGGAAGCGCCTCTAACCAAGGACCTGGCGAGAAGGGACTTCACCATCAACTCGATGGCGATAAGCATCAACCCCGGCGATTTCGGAACCCTGATAGATCCGTTCGGGGGGATAAAGGATCTCAGGCATTGCCAGATAAAGATCCTTCACGGCCTCTCATTCGTGGAGGACCCGACGAGGGCTTTCAGGGCGGTAAGGTTCGCCGCGAAGCTGAACTTCATCCTCAGCAGGGAAACGAAACAGCAGATATTGAACGCCCTCAGGCAGGGGGTTTTCCAGAACCTTTCGCCCAAGAGGGTCCTTTCGGAGATGATAGAGATCCTGAGATCCCCCGGTGCGGTTGAGGCCTTGCGGCTTCTCGAGGAGCTCCAGATCCTCAAGCTGTTCTGGAATTCAATCAAGCTTACGCCTAAGCTGAAGGAAAGGCTTTACAAATCGCAGAAGGTGGCCGACTTCTTCGAGGTGAATTTTCCCAAAGAGAAGTTCGACAGGGCGTTACTAATGATGCTCAGCCTGACGGACAGGCTCGCGAACAGGGAACTTCCCGGCTTCATAAAGGCCTACCCGTTCTCGAAGGCTATGAAGGAGATGCTCCTCACTTACAGGGAGACGACCTGGAGCATCCGGAAAAAGTTCGAGTTCGGCAGGAAGACGAGGGGCGAAGCTTTCAGGATCTTCGAAGCCCAGCCGCTGGTCCTTCTTCTTCACTATCTGTCCCGTTGCGAAAGGGAGGAAGAGGAGACCCTCCTGAGGAACTACATTCTCAAAGACAGGTTCGTCAAGCTGGAGATCGACGGCGACGACCTGAAGAGGGCGGGCCTCATGCCGGGGGAGCATTTCTCCCACGCCCTCATGGAAACGAGCAAGGCGAAGATTGAGGGAAAGGTGAAAACCCGCGAGGACGAACTGCGATTCGCGGTTGCTTCCGCGAAAAAGTACCTTTCCAGAAAGGATAACGGCCGTGGCAAGAACTAGGACGATCGTCCTGCTGATCCTGTCGGTTCTCCTGATCCTCTCCGCGCAGGGGGAGGGAAAGGCCGAGAAGAATGTCCCGATAGTCGTGATCGTAACGGTCGACGGCACGAGGTGGGACGCGATAAAGGGGCTGGACAGCTTCGCCCGGATGGAAGAAACGGGGTTCAGGGCGAAGAAGATGCGTTCTGTCTTCCCCTCGCAGACATGTCCGGCGCACGCGTCGATCGCGACAGGGGTCAGGCCGGCCGTCAACGGAATTTTGTCGAACCAGTTCCTCGAAAAAGATACGGGAACGAGGTTCAGCCACGAAAAGGAGGCGAAATGGCTGAAGGCCCCTCCGCTCTGGGTCATCGCGGAAAAAGCGGGGATCAGGACCGCGGTTTCGGAATGGCCGGTGTCCGAAGGAGAGTGGGACGGCGTAAAGCCGTCATATTACAGGGCGTTTGACTGGGACAACACGGACAGGCAGGCGGCCGAATGGACGCTCGCGCTCCTGAAAATGAAGGAGGCCGCGCCGGGGCTGATCATGACCTGGCTCCGCGCCTGCGACAAGGCGGGGCACGACCACGGGCCGGGATCCGCACAGTATAAAGAAGCCGCGGCGAGGACCGGGAAGCTCCTGATAAAGCTCGCGGACGGGATCAGGGAGGCCGGGCTCGAAAAGAAGGTGGTCCTGCTTATGAGCTCGGATCACGGGATGAAGGATATCGTCGGCGAAATTGACATAGTGCCTTCGGTCCCCAAGAAGGGGTTCTATCCCTATATCGCCATATCGGGGCCGACGGCGATGATATATACCAAGGATGTCCGTCAGCACGCGGCCGTCCTCAAGAAACTGAAAAAGATTAGGAACGGCGTTTCACTCTACCCTCCTTCGAAACTGCCGGAGGAGTGCTCGCTCGGAAATTCGGACAGGGTGGGAGATATCCTGCTGTCAGCGCCTCCCGGATACATCTTCTCCCCGTTCAAGAGAGGCGCTCACGACAGGAATTACGGGTACCACGGATGGCCTCCGTCCGACGATGACATGTGCGGCGTCTTTTTCGCGGCGGGCCCGGGAGTGCCTGTCAGGACAATCGAAGAGGCTTCGATCCTCGATATCGCCCCGACGGCGCTGAAGCTGCTCGGACTGGACATCCCTACTCGCTGCGAAGGGAAGCCGCTCTTTTAGAGGGGATAATGGATAGAAAACCGAAATGGCTCCGCCAGGAAAGGCTTCCGGTCGGGGAAAAAGCGAGCGCGGTCCTCTCAACCATAAGGGAGCACAAGCTGAAGACCGTGTGCACCGAAGCCTCGTGCCCCAACAAGGGTAAATGCTTTTCCGAAGGGACGGCCACTTTCCTGATCCTCGGCCCTTCCTGCACCAGGAACTGCCGCTTCTGCAACATCGGGCACGAACTCCCTTCACCGGAAGATCCGGAAGAAGCCTCGAGGGTCGCCGAAGCAGCGGGGAAAATGGGGCTCAGCTTCATCGTAATAACCTCGGTGACGAGGGACGACCTTCCTGACCGCGGGGCGAACGCTTTCGCCAGGGTCATACGGGAAGTGAGAAAAAAGCTTCCCCGGGCGGGGATAGAAGTGCTCACCCCTGATCTCGACGGGCGAAGGGACCTTCTGAAGATAGTCCTGGATGAAAAGCCCGACGTTTTCAACCACAACATCGAAACCGTAAGGAGACTGACCCCTGAGATAAGGTCGGGCGCCGATTACGACCGTTCGCTGACCATCCTGAAGAACGCGAAAGAGATGTTTCCGGGACAGGTCACCAAGAGCGGGCTGATAGTCGGCCTCGGGGAGACAAGGGAGGAACTCAGGGAGACTTTTACCGATCTGGCATCGGTCTTCGTGAACCGCCTTACCATCGGGCAATACCTGCCGCCGTCGCTCAAACATCATCCTGTCGCAAGGTATCTCACTCCCGAAGAATTCGAGGAATTGAAGGAAGAGGCGAAAGGGGCTGGGATCAGGGCCGTCTTGTCTGGGCCCTTCGTCAGGAGCTCCTTCCACGCGGCGTCTTTCGACTGACCGCCAAAAATGGCTTTCCATTCCGCCTGCTTCAATTTTTTGAAGCCGGCTCTTCCTCCTTGAAATCGAGCGACGCCGAATTGACACAGTACCTTAGGCCGGTCGGTTCCGGTCCGTCATCGAACAGGTGGCCGAGATGCGCCCCGCATTTCGCGCAGTGGATCTCGGTCCTTGTCATCCAGATCGTCTCGTCCTTTTCGGTGCCGATCTGTCCCTTCGCTACATAGAAGCTGGGCCAGCCGCTTCCGGAGTCGTATTTTCCGTCCGAGGAAAAGAGTGGCTCGCCGCAGACGACGCAGTGATAAATTCCCTTCTCTTTATTATTGTAGTATTTGCCCGTAAAAGGGCGTTCCGTTTCCCTCAGCTGGGTCACCCGGTAGCTGATGTCGGACAGGCGCTTTTTCAGCTCCGGATCGTTTTTCGCTTTTTTCCCGGGCGACGCCGACGGGATCGCGCAGCCTCCCTTCCCCTGTTTCAGGTGGTATTTCTGGTGGTACTCCTCCGCACGGTAAAATGGCCCGGCCAGTTTGACCTCCGTCACGACCGGAAGCTTGAACCTTCCCGACTTGTCGAGCGTCTCTTTGGACCTTTTCGCCTTCTCGAACTGCTCCTTGGATGTGCAGAAAACGGCCGAGCGGTACTGCTTGCCCACGTCCCATCCCTGGCGATTCAGGCTGGTCGGGTCGTGGATCTGCCAGAACAACTCGAGGAGCTGGTCATAGGTCACCTTCGTTGGATCGAAGGTCACCCTCACCGCTTCGGCGTGGCCTGTCCTGCCTCCGCAGACCTGTTCGTAGCTCGGGTCGGGAGTGGTCCCGCCCGTGTATCCCGCTTCGGTCGAGGTGACACCGGGTACATTCAGGAAGGCGCTTTCGACCCCCCAGAAACAACCGGCCGCGAATATCGCAACTTCGAGCATTGTAACCTCCTCGTATCAATAACAATAATTGCACTTGATTGTTCCCCTTGAAAAGGTGGTATATTATATCCTTTGCAAATTCGCCCTAAGCGAGGGGATGCTTTAGAGGAGACTTCATGGTCCTTAGAGAAAAGGTCTTCGAATTTTTCAAGAAGAAGGAAACCGTTCTCGGCGGAGGCGGCGCCAAGGCCGTCGAAAAGCAGATAAGCATGGGAAAGCTGACCGCCAGAGACCGGATCACCAAGCTGGTGGATACGGGCTCCTTCCACGAATACGACATGTTCGTCGAGCACAAGTGCCAGGACTTCGGGATGAGCGGCAAGCAGCTTCCCGGCGACGGCGTCATCACAGGCACGGGGACCATCTCCGGCCACCCGGTCTGCCTCTACGCCCAGGATTTCACGGTCGCGGGCGGGTCTCTGGGCTACATGCACGCCAAGAAGATAACCAAGATCATGGATCACGCCATGAAGCTCGGCGTCCCGATCATCGGCATCAACGATTCGGGCGGCGCCAGGATCCAGGAGGGCGTCAACTCCCTGGCGGGCTACGGCGAGATCTTCTACCGCAACACGCTGGCGTCGGGAGTGATCCCCCAGATCTCCGTCATTCTCGGCCCCTGCGCGGGAGGGGCTGTCTACTCCCCGGCCCTCACAGACTTCGTCTTCGTCGTCCAGAACACTTCCAAGATGTTCATCACCGGCCCCGAGGTAATCAAGACCGTCCTCGGCGAGGAGATCAGCATGGAGGAGCTTGGCGGAGCGAAGATCCACACCGAGGTGACCGGCAACGCCCACTTCTTCGCGGAGAGCGAGGAGGAGTGCTTCAGCCAGATCAAGAAACTTTTCACCTACATCCCATGGAACAACAGGAAGAAGGCCGACCCCTTCTCCCCCAAGCCGCCCAAGCTCCAGTACGACATCGAGAAGATAATCCCCGAAAGCCCTAAGCTTCCCTACGACATCAGGGAGGTCATAAAGGCCGTCGCGGACGATTCCGACTTCTTCGAGATCCACGAGAGGTGGGCTGCCAACCTGGTCGTGGGCTTCGCCAGGATCAGGGGCGAGACGGTGGGGATCGTCGCCAACCAGCCGCTGGTGCTCGCAGGCGTCCTCGACGTCGATTCGTCCGACAAGGCGGCGAGGTTCATCAGGTTCTGCGACGCCTTCAGCATCCCTCTTATAACACTCGTAGATCTTCCCGGCTACCTGCCCGGCATCGACCAGGAATACGCGGGCGTCATCAGGCACGGCGCCAAGGTCCTCTACTCCTACAGCGAGGCGAGCGTCCCCAAGATCACCGTCATCCTGAGGAAGGCTTACGGCGGGGGCTACATCGCGATGTGTTCGAGGCACCTCGGAGCCGACTTCGTCTTCGCCTGGCCCACGGCCGAGATCGCCGTCATGGGGCCGGAGGGAGCAGCCAACATCATCTTCAAGAAAGAAATAGAATCGTCGAAGGACCCCAACGAAACCAGGAAGGCGAAAGTCAAGGAGTACACCGACAAGTTCGCCAACCCCTACATAGCCGCCGCGAACGGTTATGTGGACGCGATCATCCCGCCGAGGGAGACGAGGGACGCGCTGATCCACGCCATCTCGGTCTCGGCGCAGAAGGTCGATGAAAGGCCCATGAAGAAACATGGGATACCGCCGTTCTGATGAGCGAAGAATTCAAGGACCTCCACGTTGACGGGACCGATTATCGGACCACGCTGAACCGCAAGTTCGACATGCGTGTGCCGCGCCCCAAACTGAAAGATCCCAGGATCATCCACGCCTTCATCCCCGGCCTCATCAAGGAAGTCTATGTGAAGGAGGGCGAGGAGATATACCGCGGCGACAAGCTCCTGGTGCTCGAAGCGATGAAAATGGAGAACCAGATCCTCTCGGCCGTCGACGGGATAGTCAAAAAGATCCATGTCGAAACCGGCAAGGTCGTCGTCAAGAACGAACTGCTGATCGAGTTGGAGTAGGCTTAGGGCTGACGATAGAGCTGAAGGCTTAAGGCTGATGGCTGAAGAGAACTAAAGAATTGGGGAATTATTAATCGGCGTTGTATTCATGGATTAAGATGATTATCTCCTTTTCTAGTTTAGCAGGAATTCGTTAGATAATCGAATCAGGGTGGAAGACTGTCAAATCGAACAAAGAAATCATTTACATCTATTTAGTCAAAATCAAGATAGTTATAGACTGGATATTGAAAGAGCAGTATTTTATTAGGAGGAAACATGGAGCAGAGAAAAGATCTTTTTGATTTGATGTTGAGGCGAATTAAGCAAACAGCTGCTGAACACGGAGATAAAATGCCTCAAGCCTTCGCACGATGGTTCTCCGAAATATATGTCGGAAAAAATGCTGATATATATATAAGCGATGGCACAGGTGATGGCAAAGTCGACGCTCTAGTAACAACACACAAACAAAGATCTACGAAGTATTACATTATAAATTCCAAATTTTCGCATGATTATGACAAGTCATCGCCCGTATCATTTTATGACGAGATAACAAGATTTTGGCAAGCGTTCGAAAACAAATCCAATCGCGAAGAATATCTTCAGAATGCAGTCAGGGAATCTTTCAGGACCATGTACAAGAAATTTTTTAGGTATTTTGATGATGGTTTAGCTGAACTGTTTTTTATTACAGATCACAAGATCAATCTGAAGCAATACAATAGCGTTAAGTCCTATGGAGTGCGTGTATTGCATCTTGATGATGTTCTCCAGTACTTGGTTGAACATCTTGAAGGTGCCATGCCTGAAACGGATCCATTGACATTAGCGAGCATAACTCATGTCTTAACGCCACCATCCACCGAAACGGAAGTACCCACATCGATCGTATTTGCCCGTCTTATTGATTTTTTGAACTACATGGAGGACGATCCGTTTGACCTACTTTTCGCCAGAAATGTAAGACTATGGCTCGGCAAGACCGAAACAAATAAAGAAATTGAAGCAACTTTCAAGAACAATCCGAAAGAATTCGCTTACAGCAACAACGGCATAACATTGCTATGCAAATCTCACAAACACGAAATGGGAAAACGAGAGCTAACGCTTGAAAATCCTCGGGTTGTCAATGGCTCTCAAACTCTGCATAGCATTCGGGGATGCGCCAACCCATCACCGAGTGCGAGAGTAATGGTCAGAATTATTGAAATACCTTCTGAAGACGCAGGCGATATCACTAAACTTCGCGCAAGGCGGAGGGATATAATCCATAAAATTTCAATACGTTCAAACATGCAGAATCCTGTAAAGATGTGGAATCTTGTTTCTAATGACGATTACCAAAACGAGTTATCACAGCATTTCTGGAAAAAGAAGCTGTACTACGAAAGAAGACAAAACGAATGGAAAATAAGAAGAGACGACTTGAAAAGCATTGGCATCTCACAAGGACCTGAGATAAGAAGATTAACCCAATTAATAGCCTCGTATTATTATGAAAAACCTGTTTTAGGCCCCGCTAATGCTCAGGGGCAGTTAAATTCTCTATTTGACGAAGACGCATACTCGATCATTAGGAATACTCAGCCAGAACTTGCTTATCGTATATGGTTGTTGGCAGAGATAATCTATGGTGAGATAGGTAAGCTTAGGCAAAAAAGGCAATATCTGGAGGAATTTTCTGGCTATATTAAATTTAGCCTTTTTTCCACGATTTGCAGATCGATTGACAAAATCTATCCACATATATGGAAAGAAGAAGCATTCGAAAAATATCTTGAGGAACAATCACGTTCACCAGAAGGGAAATGGGAAAAACTTACAAAAACTGCAGCCGATCATGTTATTTCGTTCTATAAAAAGGAAAAAAAGAAGGCTTCTCAAGGAGAGTGGGAACTGACCCCTGCAAACTATTTCAAATCAAAGTCATATATGAAGCCTGTTATCGAGTCGAAGCTACCTAGAAATCTGACCTCATTATCCAAGCAATTACTGAGCAAGTTGTGCTAGCGGGTTCTTGCATTAAGTAATAGTTGCGACTATCCATGGAAAAAGGGATCAAGTCTTTATAATTAGTAGCATGACAAAATTCCCATTACGCTAAAGGTAAAAACCTGACCCCGCTTACACCCGCCGGTGAAAATTCATAATTCAAGACTTGACCCCTCTCACCAATTCCAGTTGATATCGCAGGTGCCGCCGTCGGGATTGATGATCGTGAATGTCGTCTGGACGCCCTTGGGGACCGCGCTCTTCAGTGCCGAGCCGCCTTTCAGGATGAGTTTCTGGTCGGTCTTCCGGATCGTCTGGACCCATTCAGAACCGTTGATCTTCACCTTGACTCCGCTTTGAAAGTTCGTTCCCGTGATCTTTATGCGGAATGGACCGCTGAGCTTTGCCAGGGAGGAAACCGTCGGAGGCGGGGTTGCCGTCACGACGACCGAACCCGACTGGGTGCACTGACTGCCTTCGATAGTGGCGGTGCAGGTCCACGAAAAGCTCCCCGCTGATGTGTAAGCGTGCGAGGGATTCTGTTCGGTCGAAGGCGCTGAGCCGTCCCCGAAATCCCAGGAATAGGTCGCCGTTCCCGTGCACGCCTGGCCCGAAGCCGAGGCTGTGAAGGAAACCGCTTCGTTGACGAGCGCGCTTGAAGGCCCCTGCGCGGCGCACGAGAGGACGCAGGTCGGAAGCTGGGCCTGCCAGGCTCCCCGGCCGTAGGTTCCCGCGGTTATCGTCTGGGTCCTGGGATTGAATTCCAGGTCCATCACGACGGAGCCGAGCGGTATCCCGTTCGTCCACGGAGCGAAGGTCTGCGCGCCGTCGCTGCTTCTGAAAACGCCCACGTCCGTGCCGACGATGATGTCCGATGAAGTGACGGCCAGGACCGCGTTCGTCGGAACGTCGGGAAGCCCTTCGCTAGCCGGTTCCCAGTCCTCCCCGACGAGCGTGTAGATATGTGCCGTTCCGAATCCCGATACCGCGGCATAAGCCCTGGAAGGATCGGAGGCGCCGGGTTCCACGTCGTTGATTTGGCGGCGAGGCAGCCCTGAAGAGATCTCCGTCCAGTTGTCTCCTCCGTCGCTTGTCCGCCATACTCGTCCGTTCGTCGTTCCAACATATGCCCACCTGCTGTCCGTCCTCGAGTAGGCGATGGAAATTATGTAATCGTCGCCTCCGCACATGTCGTCAGGCCCGACACGGCTCCAGTTGTCCCCTCCGTCGGTCGAACGGTACATCCTGTAAGTGCCCAGGAGCAGGGTCGAGGGATTGCGCGGATCAAGAGTGTAGGGCGTCACCCAGCTCTGGCGGTCCCCTTCGATTATCCCGCAGCCGTAATCGGTAATGAGAGAGTATTCGCCTGTCGGACCGTTTTGCGACCGGAAGATGGTCGGCATCTGTGTGTCGTCCCAGGGATAAGCATAGCTCGCCGTGTAGACAACCTTGGGGTTCTGCGGGTTTATCAGCGAGACGAAACCGTCCCCCGTAACTTCCATAAGGTCCCAGGTGTCGCTCGAAACACGGGCGAGAGAGGAGTTGTCCTGCGAACCGCCGACGATAATCCCGTCGTCTTCCGGATGTATGCCCACGTCATAGAACTGCGTGAGGCACAGGTTCGAGTTCAGGTTGATGAAGGAAGTGCCGCCGTCAACGGTCTTCCAAATCCCTCCGTCGCAGCCTACGTAGATCGTATTGGGGTCGTCCGGGTCCATGAGAAGCGCATGAGTGTCCTGGTGGACCTTCTGGTTCGGCCCCCAGTAGCCGCTCAGGTCTTTCCAGGTCGATCCCCCGTTCTCCGTCTTGAATATCCTGACCGTTCCGCGATAAACGATGTCCGGATTGGTATTGTGTACCTGCAGGGCCATGTCGTACCAGCACTGGCCGTTGCAGTCGGCGTCCTTGTTGGACATGAGGGTCCAGGAAGCCCCGCCGTCGCTTGTGCGCCAGAACTGAGGATATCCTCCGTCGATGGATTCAAAGAGCGCGTAAATAACATTGGGGTTCGAAGGAGCGATGGCGACTTCCACACGGCCCGTGGAACCTTCCGGAAGTCCCGAAGCGGTTACGGGGTCCCAGGTGATGCCACCGTCGGCTGATCTGAACACTCCGCCGCTCGACTCGTTCCAGAGGCCGGACGAAAGGCCCGCCCAGAGTATGTCGGGATTGGAAGGGTCCCTGGCGATCTGGGTCACTCGTCCTGCCAGGCGCTTTGTCCAGGAGAGACCGGCATCGTCCGTGGTGAAGATTCCGCCTTCGCCGTACGCGCCGCGCGAGCAGCCCCACCAGAATCCCCCTATTACAAGATGGTCGCTGTTCCTCGGGTCGATGCAGATCGCCCCGATGCTGGTCAGGTTGACAAGCGAGTCCGAGCCTGTCCCGTTCCTCGCTTCCCAGGTTTCTCCGCCGTCCTCCGAGCGCATCAGCCCGATCCCGAAATACTCCTCGCACCACATGCTGTTCTCTCCCGTTCCGACCCACAATATGTTCGGGGAGGCAGGATCTACCACGATCTCTCCGATCGTCTGTGTTCCGGCGGTGTTGAAAATGGATGTCCATGTGGCTCCTTCGTTGTTCGACCTCCAGACGCCGCCGGACGCGCTGCCGACGTAAAGGATTCCGTTCTCCCAATCCTTGGCCAGGGAAGGGATCCTTCCCGAGACCTTTCCGAAGCGCCAGTCGCCGAAGGCCGAGGAGGAGGGGCCGCGGGAGATCCAGGTGTCGCCGCTTTCGGCGCGTCGCGACTTCATAGCCTGCCGGGTGAATTCGGCGGCCTGCTCTCGTTTCAAGGCCATGCCGCCTTCCGATCCTTCCTTGCGTGGGCTGTAAAACCACATGTGCCGCTTGACGATGATCCCGGCTTCTCCGTGTATCTTGGTCGGGAGTGCCTTGGGCCGGTGCTGCCGGTCGGCCCACGGGGGATCTTCGGCCTGGAATGGGAGTGAAGAAAGAACGGCAAGAATTGCGGCCAGCAAGAAGATGCCTGTTTTGGTCGATCCACGCATGAAAACCTCCCCGGAAAAGGCACAAGGGCAGAAATATTCAGGCCCCGGCCGTTCCGTTTCCATATATTATACGCTTATTGATGGATTCGGTTCTTCAATTTATAAGCGATCTATCTTGCTTCAGCGAAGAGGTTGTCCCAGTTGAGTCTTCCGAAGGTCAGTTTCGACGCTGCCACCGACCAGAACCACCATTTGTTCTTGAGGAAAAGCCTCAGGAAGCCGCTTTTTCCCGCCACAGCCTGGATCGGGGGCAGGTGGACGAACTTCGTTCTTCGAAACCCGCACTCTTCAAGGATCCGTCTCAGGCTCTTTTCCTTGTAAAGATGAAGGTGGTCCTTGGCTTCGAGGAAATGCGTGCCTTCCTTTTCTCCGAAAAGCGCTTTCTTGATCTTCGCCTTGGCGAGCTGGATCTCGCCATTGGGCGTGTGCATGAAGAGGATCCCTCCGTCCTTCAGCAGCAGCCTGCACTTTTGAAGGACAGGCCTGGGGTTCTTGAGGTGCTCGATGACGTCCCAGAGGGTTATTATGTCGAAACTTCCCGGTTCGAAAGGCTGGTCCTCGAGCTTCCCGCAGTAGAAGTTCGTGAGCTTCAGCGTTTCGGTGGCGAACCTGTGGCCGCCAGGCGAGATCTCGACCCCGAAAGCCTCCCACCCGTCAATCGCAGAGGCGAACTTCACGAAGAAGCCGAGTCCCGCGCCGACGTCGAGGATCCTTCCATTCATTCCCGCCATGTATCTTTTGGAAAAGCTGGAGTACATCCTTTTATGCGCCAGATCCCAGAAAAGCTCTGCCGCTTCGTTGTCCTTCTGGTTCTCGAAATAGCCGTCGTAATGCTCGACACTCTCGTAGGAGGAGTAGAGATGCCCGCAGTTACAGCATTTCAGGTAGGGCGTGCCGAACTCGGTGAAGACCGTCCGGGAGTTGCTCTCCTTGCAGAACAGGCAGGAAGGCATGTTAAGCCGGCCTCCGGAAAGAACGCCTGTCGGCGAATTTTAAATTGAAAATTGAAAATTGAAAATTATAAATTTGATGAATCATTTCCCTGTTGAACTTCATTCCTTCAGCCATCAGCCTTCAGCCATCAGCCTGGCGTCAGCTTTCAGCGCTTCAGCTCTGTTATCCGCCATCTAAATAACGATCTTTTTCCTCGGCGCGGCCATCTTCTTCTCGATCTCTCCCATGTCGGTGGTGAGGGCCCTGGAGAGGACCTCGCAACCGTTCTTCTTGATCAGGATGTCGTCTTCTATCCTGATCCCGATCTCCTCCTCGGAGAGGTAGAGTCCCGGCTCGACAGTTATCACCGCGCCCTCCTTGAGGGGGTCTTCGAGGTTTCCGCCGTCGTGCGCCTCGATCCCTAAATGGTGCGAAGTGCCGTGGAAGTAGAACTTATCCACGCCCTTCTTGGCATAGAACTCGTTCACCATCATGTTGATCTCGGCGATCTTCACTCCCGCCTTGGCGAACCTTATAACCCTGTCGTGGGCTTCGAGGACGATGTCGTAATATATCCTCTGTTTTTTCGTGAACCTGCCGTCGGCGGGATAAGTCCTCGTCAGATCGGCACAGTAATAGTCTTTTCTGACCCCGATGTCGCAGACGACCAGGTCGCCCTTCTCGATCCTTTTCTCGTTCCTGTTGTAGTGCAGGACCGTAGAGTTCTTTCCCGAGCCGATGATCGTGTCGAAGGCGTTCTGCTGGCCGCCGCGCGAAGTGAAGACATACTCCACGACCGCCTGCAGTTCGTACTCGTAAAGCCCGGGCCTGAGATGGGCCATGATCTTCTCATGGGCTTCGGCCGTTATTGCGATCGCTTCCCTCATCTTGCCGATCTCGAAAGAGTCCTTGCTGTGGCGGAGGGAATGAAGGATGTTCTTGACCGACCCTGCCTTCATGAAAGGTTTGGAAGCCGAGAGCTTCTGCCAGAAGAAGTGGGAATACTCCGAACTGCCGTAGCCGTCGGAGGTGAAATCGAGGTAGACGTCGGAGATCTTGTCGAGGTACCGCTCAAGGTAACCGTAGATCTCGGAATTAAGATAGACGGTCGAGAATCCCGTCTCCTTCATCGCGTTGAGCCTGAGCTTGTCGGGCCTTCCGGTTCTGTCCATCCATCCTGCGGAAACGGCGCCTTCTCCGTCCCAGCGCGCCTGAAGAGGGTTAGAAGGAGGAAGGAAAAGCCCCTCCGAGATCTTCTTCCCGTCGATCAGCACCAGGTAGGCGGCGTCGGGAACGTCGACCCCCGTGAAGTAGTAGAAGTTGGGGTTCGGATAAAACTGGTCGAGCCTGCCCTTGGTCCCGGAATGGAGGACCGCGATCAGTATCTTGCCGGTTGCCAGCTTGGCAAGTTCCTGCTGGAAGAGCTTCCGCCTTTTTTCGAAGTGGGGGGCGCTCATCCTTCTTTCGCCTTGTCTTTTATGGGAAGGACGTTCTCCGCCCTCCTCTTTTCCATGTGGATCGTGCCTTCGATCATCCCGCCTTCAAGGACGCTGAGAAGCGGCTCCTCGATTGTCAGCTCGCCCTCGATCTTGCCCTTGGGGTGGACCTCCACCGGGCCTTTCGCCCGTATCTTCCCCTCGAGCCTGCCGTAGCAGGCGATCGAGTTGACCTCGATCTCTCCGCTGACGAGGCCCTTCTCCCCGATGACGAGGCGGTCTGATTTCACCACCTTGCCCTTGAACTCTCCGTCCACGCGGAAAGTGTGGTTGAAGTTGAGGGTGCCCTCCATCTTGACGCCTTCGCCGAGCATTCCGCCTACCTGCGATACGGCGGGGTCCTTTCGAGACATCATTTTTTCCTCCTGTCGAGGTAGCAGATCCACTCATATATGTGGTTAAGTTCTTCGTCGCTGCCGAAATGGATCAACACCGAGCCGCCTTTTCCGCTTCTTTTGATCTCGACCTTCATTCCTAGTTTCTTGCCCATTTCCCGCTCGGCGGCAAGCTCGTTCGGGTCCCTTTTCTGTTCGCGGCGGGCCGGTCTCGGGGACGCTTTCGCGGAGGCGAGCTTCTCCGCCTCCCTGACGCTCAGCCCCTTCCTGATTATCTCGAGAAGGATCCTCTCCTGTTCGTCCCGGTGTTTCGCGCTGAGGATCGCCTTGGCGTGGCCGACGGTGATCAGCTCTTCGTAAAGTGCCTTCTTGCACGATTCCGGGAGAGTGAGCAGCCTCAGGGTGTTGGCGACGGTAGCCCTCTCCTTGCCGACCTTTTTCGAAAGCTCTTCCTGGGTGTAGTCGAACTCGTCGATGAAGACCTTGTAGGCCTTAGCGAGCTCTATCGCGTTGAGGTTCTCCCTCTGGATGTTCTCGACGAGGGCCACCTCGAGGATCTCGACCTCCTCGATGTCCTTCAGTATCACGGGAACGGACGAAAGGCCCGCCTTCTGGGCCGCCCGCCATCTTCTTTCTCCCGCGATTATCTCGTAGTTGCCGTCGCCTACCGCGTGGGCGAGGATCGGCTGTAGGATGCCGTGCTCCCTGATCGACAGGACGAGTTCGTCGATCGCTTCGTCCTTCATTATCTCCCTGGGCTGGCGTTTGTTGGGCCTCAGCTTCGTGATGCCGATCTCGAGGATCCTTCTGCTATCCATCGGGCCGGGGGGCAGAAGCGCGTCGAGCCCTTTTCCGAGGCCTTTCTTAACCTTCTCTTGCAAGGAATTCCTCCGTCATCTTAAGGTATGACTGGGCGCCTCTCGAAGCTATGTCGTAAAGAAGGACCGGCTTCCCGAAGGAGGGCGCCTCGGCGAGCCTTATGTTTCTCGGTATCAGCGTCTTGTAGACCTTCGCGCCGAAATGGTTCTGGACCTCCTCGATCACCTGCTTCGCGAGGTTGGTCCTCTCGTCCACCATCGTGAGGAGGACGCCCTTGATGGAGAGGTTCGGGTTGTAGCTCTCCCTCACTCTCTCGACGGTCCTGAGGAGCTCCGAGATCCCCTCCATCGCGAAATACTCCGCCTGCATCGGGATTATGAGCTGGTCGGATACGACGAGAGCGTTCAGTGTCAGAAGCCCGAGCGATGGGGGGCAGTCGATTATTATGAAATCGTAGTCGTGGCGTATCGGCTCCAGGGCGTTCAGGAGATAATTTTCCCTGTCATCGAGGGCGGCCAGCTCAACTTCCGCGCCGGCGAGTGATATCGAGCCCGGGATCATCGACAGCGTCGGCAGGTCGGTGTTCCTGATCACTTCTTCCACGGGGGTGGCGCCTGTAAGAAGCTCGTAGACTGAAGGGATCTCTCCCCTCTTGGGCAGGCCGAACCCGCTCGTGCAGTTGGCCTGCGGGTCGAAATCGACGAGAAGCACCTTCTTCTCCGCGGCGGCCAGGGAAGCCCCGAGGTTGATGACGGTCGTGGTCTTGCCGACGCCGCCTTTCTGGTTGGCCACTGCGAGTATCAGGGACACCTTGTAGATCCTCCTCGAAAACAGGCATTTTCCCACAATTCGCCTTAATCGGCAAGTCTTTTCAATTCACGGGCTTCTGAGGGGCAGGGCGCTTTCCACGCAGGCTTGAAAACGCTCCCCACAAAAGGTAGAATTCCCGTTCTATGGAGGTGCTCGCATGAAACACTACACGATAGTATCAATGCCCGGAGACGGGATAGGGCAGACGGTTCTGCCGGAATCGATCAAGGTACTCGACAAGGCCGGCTTCAGCGCCGACTATGTCCACGCAGACATCGGATGGGATTTCTGGTGCAAGGAAGGGAACCCCCTGCCGGAGAGGACGATAAAGGAGATAGAGAGACACAAGCTGGGGCTTTTCGGGGCGATCACCAGCAAGCCGAACAAGCAGGCTGTCACCGAGCTGGACCCGCAGCTGCAGGGCAAGGGGCTCGTCTATTTCAGCCCGATCGTTTCCATGAGACAGCTTTTCGAGCTCGACCTTTGCGTCCGGCCCTGCAAGAGCTTCAAGGGCAACCCCCTCAATTTCGTGCGCAAGAGGACCGACGGGACGATGGAGGAGCCGAACATCGACGTGGTCATCTTCAGGCAGGGGACTGAAGGCTCCTACGCCGGTGTCGAATGGACCGACCCGCCGGCCAACGTCAGGGCCGCCTTCGAGAGCCACCCCAAGTTCAAGCCCTTCTCGAAAGTCGACGGCAAGGACCTGGCGATCTCTTCAAGGATAGTCACCCGCGACGTTACCAAAAGGGTTATCCGCGAAGCGTTCGAGTACGCGAAGAAATTCGGATACAAGAGCGTCACCGTTTCGGAAAAACCGAACGTCCTAAGGGAGACCTCTGGAATTTTCGAGGAAGAGGCGAAGGTCATAGCGAAGGATTATCCCGGGATCGACCTCTGGTCCGTCAACATCGACGCCATCATGATGTGGCTCACCAAGAACCCCGAGACTTACGGCGTCTTCGTCTGCGAGAACCTTTTCGGCGACATCCTCTCGGACGGCTTCGCGGGACTGGTCGGCGGGCTCGGTTTCGCCTGCTCGGGCAACATCGGCAAGAACTACGCCGTCTTCGAGCCGACCCACGGATCCGCCCCTAAGTACCAGGAACTCAAGCCTCCGATCGTCAACCCGATCGCGATGATCCTCTCCGCGGCGATGCTTTGCGATCACGTGGGCGAAAAAGCCATCGGCGACAAGATCAGGAACGCCATCGCCGAAGTGGTGGCCGAAGGAAAGGTCAGGACCTACGACATGATGCGGATCTCAGGCGGGCCGAAATCCATCGAGAAGGGCGCCGCGACGACGCACCAACTCACCGACGCCATACTCGCGAAACTCTGATATGTTCTAAAACAAGCGCGGGGCCTTTAACGCGAAGGCCCCGTTTTATATTTGCCAGGCTGAAGGCTGATGGCTGTCGCAAGGCTGAAGGCTGAAGGGTCCATAGAGAATGTGATGTCTTTGGTAGGCGCGGGCTTTACGCCCGCGGGCGCGCCCGTAAAGGGCGCGGCTACCACAATTTTTCAATCTTCAATCTTCAATTTTCAATTTTCAATTTAAAATTCAGGCGCAGCCTGCACGGCTTAAGGCTGAAGCGCGGAAGGTGGAAGTGCTGAAGTTCAATAAGAAAATGTTTTCCTCAAATTTGCAATTTAAAATTTCAAATTTAATGTTTAAAATTCAGGCGCAGCCTGCCGGGCTGAAGTTCAATAAAGAAATGATTCCTCAACTTTTCATTTTTCAATCTTCACTTTTCAATTTTCAATTCAGGCGCAGCCTGCCTTACCGCCTCAGGCCCTCCTCAGTCCGCTCGCGGGTTGGTGTCCACTTCCAGCTTGATCCCGCCGGTCAACGCGGCGGTCTCGTTGTCGAGGGACGGCTCGATCTCGGGCGCTTTGACGATCGCCTCGACGGTCTTCTTGCTGTCCTGGACGCCGAGTTGTTCGATGAGGAAGGCGAACTTGTCCTCGAGATCGCGGAAGATCTCCTGCTTTATTTCGGCGGGAGTCATCCACCAGTCGTACTTCAGCGGGTCTCCCCAACCCTTCTTCCTCACCTTGTAGAAGAACTGCTCGTCGCTCTCGCCTTCCTTCCTTTCCTTCGCGAAGTTCTGCGCGAGATGGTTGTAAACCTTCTGCTTGAAGTCGTAGGAGAGCATCGGATGGTCGAAGATCAGGTTCTGGAAGCCTGTCGCGAGGTGGACCTCGACGGCGCCGTGCTCCTTGAACTTGTGGAACATCTCGTCGGGAAGTGTCGAAGCGCCGTGCTGGACCGTTCCGCCCATCCCGTATTTTTCGCGGGCGACCTTGGAGATGTTCTCAAGGACCGCGAAATCGAGCTTCACCTTCGCCATGGAGCCGTCGGGAAGGACGACCCCTCCGTGGCTGGTGCCCGTCTGGACGGAGATCTTCTTGATCGCCTCGCCCTTCTTCACAAGCGGAGTGTACTCTTCCATGAAGGCTTCGAACTCCTCCACGGTGCTGTTGTGGCCGCCCACCTCGCCGATCTCTCCGCCGATGGAGACGGTGATCCCCATCGGTTCGTTCTCGCGGATGAAGTTGGTCAGTTCCGCGCAAACTTCGGCGTTGTCCTTCTGCTGCTCCCGTATCGTCGTTCTTTCCAGTACGACTAGGGTCGAGGAGTCGATGTCGATGTTGTAGAATCCCGCGGCGAGGGATTCCTTTATGAGCTTTTTGAGCGTGTTGATCTCTTTATTCTTGTCGGCGAAATAGTTCTTGGCGCTGGCCTGGAAGTGGTCTCCCTGGATGAAGACCGGTCCGGTGTAGCCTTCCCTGATCGCGGCCGCCAGCATGGAGCAGACATACTCGTGGGGGTTCTGGCTGGTGTACTGCATCTCGCTCTTCGCAATCTCGAAGAGGAACGCACCCACATCGAGCCGTTTCGCCGCGCGGAAGAAAGCCCTCGCGGAATCATAGGAGAGGCCCCTCAGGTTCATCGCGGGAACGGTCAGCGAAGGGGTCTTTCCCTTGCCGATGGCGCAGTAAAGGTCGTGGATCGAAGCGAGCTTGATACCCGCCGCCCTCGCCAGCTGCTTTATCTTGAACCTGGCGTAGGCCTTGACCTCGGTGTTGTTGGAAAAGACCGCAGTTTCGTAAAGATGGTCAAGAAGCTCACCGTTAAGCGCCACCGCGTCGCGTATGACGGCCTTGTCACCCTCGAACTTCACAGCCTTCGAGATCGCCTCGTCCACCGCTTTCCTGTCCGCGTATGTCATTTTCATGCCCTCCCGGAATAAGAAACCTTATGATAACAAAGGGAATCCATTTTTCCAAGTTGAACTCCTCCCTCTTTACGGGCGTCTTGTTTATTGTCCGTTCTTTAGGTATGATTTAGGTTGGCAGGTTTGTCTGCCGAGAGGTCGGAAAATGGCAAAAGGGAAAGAAAAAGATACAGTCAAGGAGGTTCGGATGGATGGTGATTACGGCGAAGCCTTGGGAATGATCGAAACGAAGGGGTTTGTCGCTATGATCGAAGCGTCGGACGCGATGGTTAAAGCGGCCAAGGTGACCCTCGTCGGATGGGAAAAGATCGGCGGAGGGTATGTGACCGCCATCGTCCGCGGCGACGTCGCGGCATGCAAAGCGGCCACCGACGCCGGGGCCGCGGCCGCCCGCAAGGTGGGCGAGCTCGTCACGGTCCATGTCATCCCGAGGCCTCACACTCAGCTCGAAGACGTTCTTCCGATAGGGAAATCTTCGTCCAACCGCTGACATGAAGCTCGGCAAAGTTGTCGGGACGGTCGTTGCCACTAAAAAGGACCCCCGCCTCGAGGGTTTGAAGCTCCTGGTGGTGGCGACCCTCCATCCCGACGGAAAAAAGGACGGATTCTACGAAGTCGCCGCCGATACCGTGCAGGCAGGCTTCAGGGAGACCGTCCTTTTATGCACCGGATCCTCCGCGAGAATGACGCAGAGGACCATGGACGCGCCGGTCGACGCGACGATAGTGGCTATAGTCGATTCGGTGAACCTGGATTACAAATGAACGTGGGCAGGGTCCTGGGAAACCTTGTCGCGACAATAAAAGACCCCAACCTGACAGGCCAGAGGATCCTCGCTGTCGAGCCTCTCGACGGCAGGGAGCCGGCGTTCTTCGCGCTCGATTCCGTGGGTGCGGGGGCCGGCGAGACGGTTCTCTACACGACCGGCAGGGAGGCATCCTACGCCTTCCTTCCCGATTTCGTCCCGTGCAACGCGGCGATCGTCGGCATCGTGGACGAGATCCGCGAGGAAAAGAAATGATCGTCGGAAGGGTCGTTGGTGAAGTTGTCTGCACCCGCAAGTTCAGGACATACGACGCGGCGAAACTCCTGCAGGTCCAGCCGCTCGACCTTCAAAAGAAGGACCGCGGCCTGCCGATGACGGCGATCGACCTGGTCGATTCGGGGCCCGGCGACGAAGTGCTGATCTGCCTCGAAGGCCAGAGCGCGGTCGACGCGATAGGCCTCGGGGACAACCCGGTGGACGCCGTGATACTGGCGGTCATCGACGAGCTCAAGGTAGCGGACGCGTAGGACGGGAATATGGGCGACAGGATAACGGAAATAGCCGAAGGCGCGCTGAAGGTCCTCGGAGAGAAGGCTCCCTTAAAATACCCTTGTCCTGCCGGAGCCGTTCCCGCTCCTGCCGGCGATCCGGCCGTCCTCGACGCGCTCTTCTCCGGCAGGAAGGTCCTCGTCAGCGTAAGGGACCTCGGCTGTCCGAAGATCGACGAACTTAAAAGAGACCTCTCGCGGCTCTCGGGAACCACTTCGGGCCTCGTCTTCGAGGTCGCCGCTGGAACAGAGAGTGCCGTCCCGGAAAGAAAAGCCGCCGTCCCATCATCTTCAACGCTTTCGCCCGAGAAGCAGGTGCTCGAGGAGATCCTCGCCGACGTCATTTCCCGCGAAGGCGGAGCGTGCGTCGTCGAACCTGGCAAAACCTGCGTCGGGTGCAACGGGCGCTGCGTGACCCTCGGATTCTGATGCTCTTTAAAAAGCCCTCCATACTTGTCACTTCAAAGCTTCCGGGAAACGCCCTCGAAGCCTTCGGCGAGGACTACAAGATAAAATCGCTGGCGGGGAAAAGAGCACCGGACAAAAAAGAGTTGAAAAAGCTTTTCGCGAAAGCCGACGGAGCGATCACCCTTCTCAGCGACCAGATCGACGAAACCGTCCTCACGGGTTCCAAAGTGAAGATCATCGCCAACTACGCGGTCGGATACAACAACATCGACATAAAGACCGCCTCGGAGAAGAACATCCTCGTCACCAACACTCCAGACGTCCTCACCGACGCTACGGCCGACCTCGCCTGGGCGCTCATCCTTTCCGCCGCGAGAAGGATACCCGAGGGCGAGAAGATCGTGAGGAGCGGCAAGTTCAAAGGCTGGGCGCCGGAGCTTCTCCTCGGTATGGATCTCTCTCACAAGACCATCGGCATCGTCGGGATGGGGCGCATCGGCAGGGCGGTGGCCCGCAGGGCGCTCGCGTTCGGGATGAAGATCGTCTATGCCGACAGCAGAAGGCTCCTGCCTTCCGAAGAAGAGCCTTACGGCGCGAAGTTTGTCGATCTGGAAACCCTGCTTAAGGATTCCGACATCGTTTCACTCCACTGCCCTCTGACCGATGAGACGCGTCGCATACTCGGCAGGGATAGGCTCTTCTCGATGAGGAAGGGGGCCGTCCTTATCAACACGGCGCGAGGGCCCATCGTCGACGAAGAGGCGCTAGCCGAAGCGCTCGAAAGCCACCTTTTCGCCGCCGGCCTCGATGTTTACGAAAAAGAGCCGGAGGTGCACCCGGCGCTCTTGAAAATGAAGAACGCCGTCCTTCTTCCCCACATCGGCTCCGCCGGAAGGGAGACCCGCGAAGAAATGGCAAGGATGGCCGTCAACAACATCATCGCCTTCTTCGACGGCAAGGTCCCGCCCAACCTCATCCCGGAACAAGTCACCGGGGTCACCCATTAGCCGGTCGTTGTCAAGAGCCAAGTAATCTCCATTGCGGCGAAGTTGCCGCCCATCGTTATTCTATCCCCGAAGCCCGGACTAAAGCATAACTTAATGCGCGCCCCTGTTTTCT